>Ga0163110_10000102_pt1 | contig 36004 bp, 23 predicted proteins | sample CRUFie1St17metaG_FD_108703 | JGI IMG/M metagenome (GOLD analysis project Ga0163110, IMG submission 108703) | Marine microbial communities from the Costa Rica Dome - CRUD Field 142mm St17 metaG | ecosystem: Environmental > Aquatic > Marine > Oceanic > Photic zone | place: Costa Rica: the Eastern...
AAAACATTCAAATTTTTCATCTGTAAGTGACATTTTAAATTCCTTTATCTAAAAATTATAAGATACTATATTGATACTAAATTTCTAGCATGTTTTTGTATGTTTTTTTAGGAGAAAATTATGGCAATTGATTATGATAAAATTATGTCGATGAAAACCAGTGATGTTGAGTACTCATATACTGACAATGATACAATGCTTTATGCTCTTGGTGTAGGTTTTGGAAGAGATCCTCTAAATAGAAAAGAATTAGATTTTGTCTATGAAAAAAATTTAAAAACGATACCTTCAATGGCAACAGTGATAGCATGGGGCGCAGGGCATATGCGGGAAAGTGGAATTAATTATCTTATGGTCGTACATGGCGAGCAAAGATTAAAAATTCATCAACCACTTCCAGTTGCTGCAAATATTTTGGTAGACTCTAAAGTGACTGATGTTATTGATAAGGGCAAAGATAAGGGTGCTTTATTAATCACCGAAGTAAATATTAAAGATAAAGAGACGGGAAATCTTTTATGTACATTAGGTGGAACAACCTTCGCTAGAGGCGATGGGGGTTTTGGTGGACCAAAAGAGGGTGGACCCAAACCACACGCTATTCCTGATAGAGATCCCGATATTATAAGTGAGTTAAGTACATCACCTGATCAAGCTCTTTTATACAGATTATCCGGTGATAGAAATCCACTTCATTCAGATCCAGATGTGGCAGAAGCAGCAGGTTTTCCAAAACCAATACTTCATGGATTGTGCTCTTATGGGACTGCATGTAAATCAATCATTCAAGATGTTTGTGATTATGACAGTTCATTGATAGAGCAACTTGACGTTAGATTTTCTTCACCAGTCTTTCCTGGTGAAAAAATTTCAACTGAAATTTGGGTTGATGATAAGATAATTTCATTTAGATCTTGGGTGAAAGATAGAAATGTAATGGTTATTAATAATGGTAAATGTGTCTTAAAAGGCTAATATCTTTTAAATCTCTCAGATAATCCTACTGCGATCATGCAAATTAAAATTAGTACGATTAGACCATTCAAAGCCTCTATATAATTAATCCCACTTGATAAATTATTAGTTTTATTCGTATTGTTAGTTAAAATATCTGTATTAGTTTTAGATAAATCTATTTCAACAATTTTCTCAGATATTTTTATCTCATTTCCATCTTTTTTATTATTTTCTTTAACTTCATTTATAGAATTGATCTCTACAGGAACATTATTACTATTATTTATAGAGTTATTTTCTTCATCCATAATTCCCTCCTAAAATAACTTTAACGTAATAATTTTAGATTCAAAAACAAATTCGGAAATTTTGGATTTTAATAAACCCTAGTTTTGATTTTTCTAATTTCCTCTTGGATAACTTCTGGATATTCCATAGGTAAAAAATGGGATGATTCCTTTATAATTCTAAATACTCCATTTGGATCTTGTTTCTTAAGTAATTTTATTCCAGGTTCTTGTGTAGTAGATCCAATTTCGCCCTGTAAAAGAGTAATTGGACAATTTATATTTTTTATTGCTTCCATTGCATTATGTTTCCATGATGAAAAAGTTGCGGCTTCCCATTCTGGATGACATGTGAGAACGCAGAATTCTTCATCTTCTTTTGTTCCGCCGTCAATATAGTCATCCAAGAAACCATCATTCCATGTAGTAAAGGCACCCCTTCCTTTATAGGATTTCTTTATCATGTCTCTGTTGGGAAATTTTCTTCTTCTTTTTAGAGTACTATCAGCCCTTGAGGTTGCTTCTTTAATAAATGGTATAATTTTGGCAATAGGAAATTTTCTTCCTATTTTTATTAGTCTTAAATTTCTTCTTGGGATTAATACTGGTTCTATTAAAACTAATCCACAAACTAGGTCAGGTCTTTTCGCTGCCACTTGCATAATTGTTGCACCACCCATTGAATGACCGCCTAAAATTATTGGTTGACCTTTTTCTTCAGCAAAATTTTCTACTGAACGGATTAAATCATCTCTATAAACTGCCCAATTATACATTTTTTCTGGTATAGCCTCGGTTTCTGTAAAACCGTGACCTCTGGCATCAATTGCTCTTATATGAAAATCATTTGAGAGCGGTTCCAATAATTTTTTATAAGTTAGGGAATTAAAACCAGTTGCATGCGAAAATTGAAAACCAGGCAAGGTTGAGTCATTATTCCATTCAATATAAGAAACCTTACCATCACTAAAATTGTGAAATTTTTCTGAGAATTCTTTTTTTACCATTTAGAGATTTCTGTACCAATTTGATATTGCTTCACCAATTTCATTTGGTGAGTCCTCTTGAATAAAATGGTTTCCCTTAACAGTCAACTCTTGTTGATTTTTCCATTTTCTACAAAACTCTCTCTGCTCTCCTATTAAAATTGAACCAGGATCAGCATTTATAAATAATTTAGGTATTTCATTTATTGACATCCATGATGAATAATTTTCAACAATTTTAGCAACTTCTTTTGGTTCGAAATTTATAGGTATTTGTCTTGGCCAGTCTAAAGTAGGCCGTCTTTCAATTTCTTTTAAAAAAGGTCTTCTATAAACATCCATTTCTTTTTTACTTAAATTTCGAATGATTGCATTTGGAAGTACTCCCTCAATAAAAAGATTTTTCTTCAAAATCAAGTTTTCACCCGCATCTGATCTGAAACCCTGAAAGATTGATTTTGCGTCGTCAGGCCAATCATCCCAAGTAATATTTTTAACTATTGCCTCCATGTAGCATATGCCTTTTACACAGTCTTTATGCTCAAAAGCCCAATTAAAACCTAATGCTGACCCCCAATCATGAATTACAAAAGTTGTACTTTTGTTAATTCCTAATTCCTCAAGGCATGCATCAAAATATTTTTTTTGAACATGATATGAATAAGTATTTTCACCCTGATCAGTAAGTTTGTCACTATCACCCATACCAATTAAATCAATCGCTATACACCTGCCTTGATTTTCTAGGTACGGAATAATATTTCTCCAAAGATACGATGAGGTAGGATTACCGTGTTGAAAAATAATTGGATCTCCTTTACCAATTTCGGAATAAGACATATTTTTTCCAAGAACTTTAATAGTTTTTTTTTCTAGTTCTTGGTCTGATATTTCTATCATTTCTATTTTCCCTTAAAATGAGGTTTCCTTTTTGATGTAAAGGCTTCAATTCCCTCAGGCCCATCCTCACCTTTTAATTGGTTATAAAAGATTTGTGACTCAAGCTCCATTTGTGTTTCTAACCCATTTGAAAAACTTTGCCGTAGCATTTCTTTTACTCCGCCAAATGCTTTTGTAGGTCCTTCAGATATTTTTTTCGCTAGTTTATTTGTTTCGTTTATTACCTCTCTGTCATCAACAACTTTATTTACTAGTCCCCAGTCAAGAGCTTCTTTTGATGACAAAACTCTATTAGTAAGCATTAATTCCATTGTTCTTTTTTTTCCAATAGACCTTGGGAGGTGAAAGGTTGAACTCCCGTCAGGGGTAAGACCTGCTGCTGTATAGGCTGATGAGAATTTTACATTTTCTCCAGCTATTGCCATATCACAAGCCGAAACGAGAGACAGACCAGCTCCAGCAGCTGTTCCAGTAATAGCACCTATCATTGGTACATCAAGGTGGTCAATTTTTGAGAGTGCTACATGAAGTATACCTATCATTTCAGAAATTGCCGCTCTAAGATTTTTTTGTTCAGTCATGAATTTTAGGTCACCACCTGCGCAAAAAATAGGACCCTCGCCTTGAAGAATAAGCACCCTTATTTCTTCACTAGATTCACATCTTATAGCAACGTCTAATAGATCTTTTACAAGAGGTATTGTGATGGCATTAGCTGAGTTAGGCCTATTGAGTGTTATTCTACCAATACTGTCCTCAACATCAAATTTTAAGTTTTCATATTTCATTATTTTTCCTTTAAATGACTATTTTTATAAATCATTCAGTGAAGGTCAATAAATTAATTTTTAAATGTATTATCGAGCTTCAGCTTCAAGTGGGATGAATAGTTTTGATGCTTTATAAAAGCATAAAGCGGCAATTGGATACAAAATTATACCTAAACTTAAAAGTGAGTATCTTATCCCAGTCTGGTCGTAGCCATTTGCTTCACTGAATATATAATCATTAAAGAAACCCAATGCAAAAGGTCCGAGAGCAAACCCAACAACATTTGCACTTATATAGTAAATTGAAGCAGTTCTTCCTCTTAAGTTAATTGGTGAGGCATTCTGAAATGCCGCTCCATATAAACCTGGTCCACAAGACATAAATAAAATCATTCCTGCTAAACCAACCTGCGAGTAAATTGAATTTGTAGAAAGGGTAAAGAGTAAAAGTGAAGCCCAAATGAGAATTACAAAAATACCTGCAATTCTAAGGTGTGCATTAATAATACCTTTCTCTATCATTTTGCTTGCTATAATACCAGCTCCAATACTTCCTCCAATGCCTAGAAAAATATTAAATATACCAAAATTCTGACCAGCTATTGTTTTAGGGATATCATGAACCCTTACTAACATTTCTATTCCCCAGGCTAATACTGAATAACCTACAAGTCCTGTTATTGTTACACCAACAAACATTAAAAGAAAAAATTTCCATGCTCTTTTAAAAAAAGGCATAAATTCTATCTCTTCTTTTTTTTCAACAGTGATTTGAGGAAATGGTAAAAATTTCAAAAGTAATGCAAAAATTAAACCTGGAATAGCAAATAAGAAAAAAGTAAGTCTCCAATCGGAAAAATCAGATAAAAAACCTAAATATGGTTTAATTGACTCCATATTTGTAATCATTGCAGCTCCACCCCATCCAGCAAGTGCAGACCCTAAAAATGGTCCAGCGCCCCAAATACCAAGTGCTAAGGGAAGTTTTTCTCTGGTAAAGTATGCTGATAATACAACTAGCGCAATTGGTCCTAATGCTGCTTCTCCAACTCCAACACCAATTCTAAAAATAATCAAATCCCAAAATTGTTGAGCGATACCACAAAGACCCGTTAGGATACTCCACATCAGTATTGCAAGAATAAGGACATTTTTGCGATATGATGAGTCCGCTAATCTCCCAAAAACTAAAGTAGCTATCCCAAAAAATATTGCAAAAACTGTTCCAAAAAGAAATCCTATCTGTGCATCCGTCAAAAGCAGTTCAGCTTTTAATTCTGGTATCATTATGGATGGAAGTTGTCTATCAGCAAATGAATAGGTATTAATTGCGGTAAGTAAAAAAGCTGCAGTCCAAGCAAGTTTTGATGATAATTTTTCTACTGACATTACTATTGCTTTTTTAATGTTTATAAATTGAATTTTTTGGCTTGCTTAAAACTCTATGAACTATTGGCTCAAAATCTTCTAATGACATTGACTCGTAATTTGGATCAAAGGCGCATTGATCATATAAGTGACAAAATTGAGCTGTATATTCAAAATAAGCATGGCCTTTGAATTGATCACGCATATTTTTATTTAACCCAAGATGATCAAAAAAGTAATAGCCCTGAAAAATTCCATGGTGATTTAACATCCAATGATTTTTCTCTGATACAAAAGGTTTTAAAATTGCCGCACCTATTTCAGCATGATTATGTGATCCAAGCATATCTCCTATATCATGCATTAAAGCGCATATTACATATTCATCATCTCGATTATCTTTATAGGCACGTGTAGCGGTTTGTAAACTATGCTCAAGTCTATCTACTGAAAATCCACCATGATCATCTTTAAGTAATCTGAGATGATCAAGAATTCTATGAGAAAGGTTTTGATTGAACTCTTTTGCATAACCTGAGATTATATCCCAGTCCTCTCGTGTTGATGAGGCCATATCTTTATAAGAGGCCCTATCTTTTTTTACTTTTTCGTTCATAATTTTCCCCTATAAAAATAATCTTAAATTATTTTATGATTTATTCAAACACTTATAAAAATTAAATGTTTTTTATTCTTTTTTTTTATAGTAAATGTTGCGAATGAAAAAAATAGTTACAAAATTTTATATTATTCTTTTTTTAGTAATTCTCTCTGGTTGTGAGACATCTCAGTCAATTAAGTATGAGCTAAATAGAAATAAAGTATCAACTGAGACTGTCAGAACTATAAATGATACTGAAATTTTAGGTTCAATTGACCCCTTAGGAATATACAAATGGCTAGGGATTCCATTTGCAGAAAAGCCCATTAACGATCTCAGGTGGAAAGCGCCTCGTGAATTAAAAAGTTATAATAAGAAATATGAAGCTGTTTCTTTTGCAAAACCATGTGTTCAATTTCAATCTTCTCTCACTAATAATGGCCTTGTTAAACCTGGAGAAATTGTTGGCTCAGAAGATTGCTTATATTTAAATATTTACTCTCCACCTCTACCCAAAAATTTAATATCTAGTGAAAATGTAAATTTGCCTGTGATGGTATGGATACATGGAGGTGGAAATACTACTGGTATGCCATCAGAATATAACCCTGAAGTATTAGTAAAGTCAGAAAATATTATTTTTGTAAGTGTTGCTTATAGATTAGGAATTTTTGGCTGGTTATCTCATCCTGAATTAAGAAAACAAGAAGGTTTAAACGCATCCTCCAATTTTGGTCTTTTGGATCAAATTATGGCTCTTAAATGGATTAAAAAAAATATTCAATTTTTTGGAGGTGACCCAAATAATATAACTATTTTTGGCGAAAGTGCTGGCGGTCAAAACGTTATAGCTCTCTATTCATCACCCTTGGCGAAGGGTTTATTTAATAGGGCAATTTCTCAATCTGGTGGTACTTCAGTGACATCAATAAGTGATGCTGAAAAAATTAACCGGAGTGATCCTAATTATAAAAGTAATTATAAAAATAGACATGTAACATCTGAGGAATGGATAGATGTTTTATTTAAAAAGGGCTTAATCAGATCAAAAATTTATGAGAAAAATAATTTATTAGATTTAAAGTCTCTTGATCATTTTGCTCTTATGAGCGGTATTGATAAAGGAGAATTTTGGGACACACAAAGAGATTTAGCTAGAATAATTGCTGATAATATTGTGATACCTCGTGAAGGAATTTTAGAAACACTAAAAGATGCTAATAAACATGCAAATGTTCCAATTATTCTTGGTATAAACAAGGATGAAAATAAACTATTTAATTTTTTTAACAAAGATTTAGTTAGAAATTTTTTTAATACATTTTTTTCAGCGAAAGATCCTTTTTATTATGATCTTTTATCTGATTACCAAAGTCTTGCTTGGCGGTCGAATGGATTGGATACGCCGGCTGACACGATTATAAAAAGCGGACAAAATAGTGTTTATACCTATAGATTTGACTGGGATGAAGAGCCAAAAATTTTAGGAATGGATTTCTCATTTCTACTTGGTGCTGCCCATGCTTTTGAAATTCCATTTATTATGGGAGATTTTGATTTGGGTAACCAAACATCCCTCATTTATGATAAAAATAAAATTAAAGAACGTGATATTTTGTCTACGAATATGATGCAGTATTGGTCGGAATTTGCGAAAAATGGTGATCCAAATAAAGGCAGGAATACAAATTTATCAACTTGGACAAAATGGAAATCAGTTGATGGGGTTTCTCAAATAATGATTTTGGATACAATTTCCTCAGGAGGCGTTAGGATGATAAATAGTCATGTTCCTATTGAAGATCTTGTTGAGATTTTTAATAAAGACCCAAGATCAAAAAACATTAAAGATAAATGTGCATTTTTAGAGATAGCCTTTTCTTGGGTAGACGACTGGAAAGAAAAAAATAACTCCTGTATGGACTTTAAAAATGAATAAAAAATATGATTGTTTGTTTATTGGAAATGCAATTATCGATGTTGTTTCCGAGGTTTCTTTTGATTTTTTAGAAAAACAGAAAATTGATGTTGGATCTTGGAGGCCTGTTTCAATAAATGAAATAAATGAATTGCAAGAAAAAATGACTGATATAATTATTGCCTCAGGTGGCTCAGCTGCAAATTCTGCAGTCGGTTTTTCTTTGTTAGGCGGAAATAGCGCTTTTATCGGAAGAGTCAAAAAAGATGATTTTGGTTCAATTTATATAAAAGATCTAAAGGAAGCAAATGTTGACTTTATGTCTAATCCTATAAACTCAGGCGAAGAAACAGGAAGGTGCCTTGTTTATGTATCACCTGACGCGCAAAGATCTATGAGAACATATTTAGGTGCAGCATCAAACCTATCACCAGAAAATCTGGACATCAAAGTATTTGAAAACTCAGAAATTGTATATATGGAAGGTTATCTTTGGGATGAACCAATAGCAAAGGAGGCCTACAAAAAAGCTTTTGATATATCAAAACAGTTAGAGATGAAATCTGCTTTTAGCCTATCAGATAAATTTTGTGTAGAAAAATGGAGAGACGAATTTAGGAACCTATCAGAAAATACAGACATAGTTTTTGGTAATGAAGAAGAAATAATGACTTTATATGATACTAACATTCTATCAAACGCTATTTCTGCAGCATCAAATGAACTAAATTTATGCATAATTACTCGCGGAGATAAGGGATCGATCATTGTTTCCTCTGATGGAGTTGAAGAAATCCCATCTTATGTATGCGAGAATGTGATAGATACAACTGGTGCTGGAGATCTTTTTGCTGCAGGTTTTCTATATGGATTGAGCATTAACCTAAGACTTTACGAATGCGCAAAGCTAGGATCTTTTTGTGCATCTAATGTAATAAATATTATAGGGCCAAGGCCAAATAATGATTTGATTGAACTAGTAAAAAATGAAGGCTTGTTGACATAGATTTTTTTCTTATTATAAGAAAATTATGAATATTAAATCACTTTTGATAGATGAAAGTCAGGCCTTACCTGGAAGAGAAGTTCAAATTAAAATTTCTCCAAATCATTTTGTAAATGATAATAGAATACTAGAACCATTTCCAAATGGCATTGAGGTTGCTGATTTTGGACTTGGTTGTTTTTGGGGTGCAGAGAGAATTTTTTGGTCCCAAGAAGGTATTTTTTCAACAGCAGTTGGATATATGGGTGGTTATACAAAGAACCCAACTTATGAAGAGGTCTGCTCTGGGATGACAGGCCATACAGAGGTTGTAAGAGTTTTTTTTGATCCTTCAATTTTTTCATATAAAAATTTATTAGAATTATTTTGGGAGTCTCATAACCCAACTCAAGGTATGCGCCAAGGAAATGATATGGGTACTCAATATAGATCAGCTATATATACTCATGATGTTTCGCAAACAGAGTTGGCATTAGAAAGTAAAGAAATTTATCAAAAAAGTCTTATAGATAATTCTTACGGAATGATAACTACCGAAATTAGAACTGAAGAAAATTTCTATTACGCTGAAGAATATCACCAACAATACCTTGCCAAAAACCCAAACGGTTACTGTGGAATAGGAGGGTTAGGAATATCCTGTAAGATTTAATTTTTATGATGATGTGATTTAAGGTCTTTTTCTATATCTTCATGATCACCAATTACAACATGATATTTACTTTTGACAACTACTCTTTCCAGTAAAGGTACAAAAAGAAGAGGTAAAAGTCCTCCAATAACAATTCCAAGTGTAGCAGGACGCATACTAGGATCTATCAATGATGCCACAAGATCAGCTAAAACATGTGCAATTCCAGCCCCTATAATACCAGCAATATAACCATTTGAAAGAATCTTTAATAATCTATTTATGCTAAATCCTGAATAATACCCAAGGAGCATTATACTCACATGAACTATACCAAAAATAAATCCTCTTGATAATTGGCTATCAACACCAAAGAAATTTATAATTATATCATCCATGTTTTTTATTTTTATAAAGACGCTCTAGAATTCTTTTTCTAACGATATATAAAACTCCCTTTCATTACCCACAAAATATCTATAACTTCCAAAAGCATAATCTGCTCGTGTAGCATAGCGTTCATCAGTCAAATTTCTTACAGTAAAACCTAATGAAATATCATTCATTAGATTTCCTTTTAATCTTAAATTAAAGATATCATGACCTTCATAATTGTGAGCATTGCTTTCATTAATTGGGTAATCTCCAACCCGGATCCACTCTAATTCAAATTTGTTACCATTGGAACCTAGATAGGTTAATCTTGAATTTGCAAGCTCTTCAGGCGCTGAATCAATCGTATTGCCTTTTACTATTCCGTTTGGGCTGTGGTTGAAATCATATTCATGGTCTGCAAGGCTAAAAGAACCTGAAATTTCAAAGTTATCACCAATAGCTTTAAAGTAATTAAACTCTATACCGCTATGATTTGTAATTCCATTTTCGACATTGAAGCCTTGTGAGTCTCTAAAAAAATAATTTTCCTTTTTCATTGTGTAGCCAACAATTTCATATTCAAATCCATTATTTGAAATTCCTCTATAGCCTATTTCAAAACTTTCTAATTTTTCAGAATCAGCGCCACCAGGAATTTGTTTGCTCTGAATTCTATAAAGATCGGTAACTTGTGGGGCTCTATTTCCTATTGATAGATTTGCAAATAGAAAATTATTTTCTCTCACCATATATGAAAGTGAGGTTTTAATTGAAGTATCGGTGAAATCATCACTTCTATTTGGGCTAACTTGAATTCTTCCTTTTGTCCCGCTGGGTATATTTGTTTTATAGTCATATTCTACATTTTCTACTCTTGCTCCAGCTGTAAGTAATAGATTTTCATTCAATGACCATTCTGTATTGAAATATAATGAAAGTATTTTACTATCAATAGAAAAGTCATAATGTGGTCCTTGCGGATAGGCTAATCTTGGACCAAAAGATACATCCTTTGATTCTTGGAATTCTGATAATTCACCCTCAGTAAATTCTATATCACTTCCGACAAACCATGTTAAATTTTCAATTTTTCTAGTAAACAAGCTTTGGATACCAATACTTTTGTGAGAGTTTGTTTCTAATGGCTTACCAGGTAAAAAATGCATTTTGAAATCCATTTCGTTGTAGCGGACATAAGGGGTGATTGATAATTTTGAATTTGTATAGTTTTTTATAATTTTCAGGGATGATCTAATACTATATGTGTCTCTAAATGCTTCTGGGTCAGGGTTAATTTTACTTAAAGATTTATCATTATAAATTTTATAACCTTTAACATATCCCTTTGTCTCCTGATTAAGATTCGTTCCCATTAATGTGAAAATATAATCATTAATTCCGTTGGAGTTATCTAAACGTAAAAGGAACTTTTGTTGACCATAATGAGGTCGGTCATCTGATTGTTCATGACTATACCCGTTATCTTCTCTCAAAAAGAGGTTTAAAACCACACCTCCTTTTTCAGTAGGACCGGAGTAAGAACTATCTATAATAAATTCTTGGTCTGAAAATTGTGTTCTTAAAACTCTTTTCTTCTTTTTAGTTGGGGCTGGAGTAACAACATTAATTAAACCATGAACTGCATTAGAACCATAAAGTGTAGAACCAGGGCCTCTTACAACCTCAGCTCTATCACCAATTTCTATAATAGATTCCATTAATCCATTTACATTTCCAAATCCCGGTGATCTAAGCGGAATACCGTCCTCTAAATATAGAAAACTTCCTGCACCTGCACCCCCTGATAATACAGGAGACCTAATAGAAGTTAGATGCTCTTGACCACTTCCTTGACTGATATAAACAGCTGAGAGTCTATTTAAAATTTCACTGGGATTAATTGCCCCAATAAATTTTATTTCATCATTATCAATTGAAGAAATATTACCTCCAACTTTTAAAATTTGGACATTTTCTTTTGATGCTGTAACCACTATTTCGTTAACTAATTTAGCATTAGCATTGAAGTTAATCTGTGTGAATGAAATGAAAAACAAAATTAAAAAATATTTAACTATATTGGGCATACTCTTTCTTTCTTTATTAAATGTTAATGAATTATCGGTTAGTCTTTTAGCACTTTTATTAGATCATGGAAATGGACAAAGCCTATCGGTTTTTTATCTTGATTTGTAACAAACAGTCCTTGAACTCCCTGTTTATTAATTAATTTTAGTGCATCCGAGACCAGAAGGTCATCTGATATGTTTAACGGGTCTTTGGTCATTATTTCTTCAACATTTTTCTCAAGCATTTCAGGCCCCATATGTCTTCTCAAATCACCATCTGTTATTATTCCTATTAGCATATCTTCCGAAGTTATACCTATACAACCAAATCCTTTTTCAGAAATTTTGATTATAGCCTCAGACATTTTGCATCCTTTATTAAGGATTGGAATCTCATCGCTAACATGCATAACATCCTTCACTTTTGCAAGTATTGCACCTAGTCTGCCTCCAGGGTGAAGTGAGCGAAAATTGTCTTTATTGAAATCTCTAATATTTAGTAGTGAAATTGCTAGAGCATCTCCAACAATAAGTTGCATTGTGGTTGATGTTGTAGGTGCTAGCCCATTTGGGCAAGCTTCTTTTGCGGCGGGGAGGTTAAGAGGAATATCTGATGATTTTGCTAAATGACTTTTTTCATTTGACGATAACCCTATTAATTTGTTTTTATTTTCATGAGCAAATCTTACAATATCACCTAGCTCGGTTGTTTCGCCTGACCACGAAATTGCAAAAATTACATCATTTTTTTCTATCATCCCCATGTCACCATGGCTTGCTTCAGTTGGGTGAATAAAAAAGGATGGTGTGCCGGTTGAGGATAGCGTTGCAGATATTTTCCTTCCAATATGACCAGATTTTCCAACACCAGTAACAATTACTTTACCGCTAGAATCATAAATTGCCCTAACAGCATCTTCAAAATTTGAGTCAAAGAACTTCTTTAAGAGATTAATTCCATCAATTTCATCATTTAAAACCTGGAGGGCTGATTCAATTATATTCATTCTACTTCCTTACTGGAATTAATAGCTTCTCTTCCAATGGAATGATATTCAATATTCATTTTTTTCATTTCATCAAGAGAAAACAGATTTCTAAAATCTATTATAATCGGTTTATCCATAATATCGCTTATTTTTTTTAAATCCATATCTTTAAAATCAGACCATTCTGTAAGAATAACTAAACAATCTGAATTATTTGCAACTGAATAAATATCATTTTCCCAATTAGCATTTTTAAATTCTTTAATACTATTCTTATTTGCCTGTGGGTCGAATATCGAAATATTAAAGCCTTTATTAATTAAATCAGGAATAATTGATAAGCTCGGCGCCTCTCTCATATCATCGGTATTAGCCTTATATGTCACACCTAGGATCCCTATATTTTTTCTATTTTTTGCTATCGTAATTATTTTTTTTGATAAATTTTCTTTTCTTTTTTCGTTTCCGTCAATGACGGCTTTAAGTAAATTTTGAGGTGCATTATAGCTTATGCCAGACTCCACTAAAGCCCTAGCATCTTTTGGAAAGCATGATCCTCCAAACCCAGGACCAGCATTTAAAAATTCTGGTCCTATTCTTTTATCTAATCCTATACCAAGAGCAATGTCATTAACATCTGCCCCCACTTTTTCACAAAGATCTGCAATTTCATTAATAAAGATTATTCTCATTGCCAACATTGAATTACTTGCATATTTAATTAATTCAGATGATCGCCTTGTTGTAAAAATTATAGGGAATTCATTATCTATTTGTTTTTTATATATTAAATTTAAAGTTGTTATTGAATCTTTGTTATGTGTACCAACAATAATTCTATCAGGATTTTCAAAATCAAAAATGGCAGATCCTTCTCTTAGAAATTCTGGATTTGAAACAACATCAAAATTAAGGGATGGATTTTTTAAATTAATTATCTCTTCCACTTTATCACACGTACCCACTGGTACGGTTGATTTTACAATAACCACGGTATTATTTTTAATATTTCTTGCTATCTCTTCTGCGCATGAAAAAACTTGTGATAAATCTGCTTCATTATTTTCTGTGTTAGAAGGGGTTCCGACTGCAATAAAAATAACATCTGTATTTCTTATTGTTTGACTAATTTCACTTGAAAATGAAAGTACATTACTTTTTATTTTTTCTTTAATTAAATCCTCTAATCCAGGTTCATAGATTGGTATTTTTCCATTTTTTAGGTCTTTAATTTTTTTTTCATCTATATCTAGGCAAGTTACATGTTGATTAGCATTTGCCATACATGCGCCAGTAACAAGTCCTACATAACCAGATCCAATAATGCTTATTTTCATATTTTTACCTAATTAAGCAATTTTATAGAAAAGTAAAAAGGATTATGACAGAAAATTTAAGATAATTAATTAAAAATATTTATTTTTTCCTTAACAACTTTCTCTAAATATGGTGAGGGTTTAAAATCGCTGCCATGCTCTTTTTCCATGCCTTGAAGCCAAGATAAAATTTTATCAAACCCAATTAAATTACCGTAAAACATTGGACCCCCCTCATAAATTGGCCAGCCATAACCATTGATCCAAATTATATCTATATCACTTGCCCTTATTGCCATTCCTTCATCAAGGATTTTAAAGCCTTCATTCACCATTGGATATATGCATCTTTCAATGATTTCTTTCTTTTGTATTTCTCTTCTTTTAATCTGTTTACTATCAGCAAATTCTTGAATAATTTTTTCAACATCACTATCTGGAAGCTTGTTTCTATTATCATCATATATATAAAAGCCCTTGCCAGATTTTTGTCCAAATCTTTCATTTTCGCATAATATTTCTCTAATAGTTTCTCCTCTTGAGGTTTCTTTATCCCATCCGATATCAAGCCCCGCTAAGTCTGACATTGCAAATGGTCCCATTGGAAAACCAAAATCAAATAAAGCATCATCTATTTCCCATGGTAATGCACCTTCTAGTATAAGTTTATTAGCTTCTCTTTGTCTTTGAGCCAAAATTCTATTACCAACAAAACCAGGGCAAACACCAACAAGGGCTGCTGTTTTACCAATAATTTTTGCTAAACCCATAGATGTAGCAATTACTTGTTTGGCAGTTTTTTCTCCTCTTACAATTTCTAAAAGTTTCATAACATTAGCAGGACTAAAGAAATGAAGCCCAATAACACTCTCAGGTCTTTTAGTTGTTTCTGCAATTTCATTTATGTTTAGTGCAGATGTATTAGTTGCAAGTATTGCATTGTCTTTAGCTATTAAGTCTAATTTGGAGAAAATTTCTTTTTTAAGGTCCATATTTTCAAAAACGGCTTCAATAATTAAATCTTCCTCTGTGAGTGCATCAATGGAAATATTTCCTTTAATAAACTGCATTCTCTTTTCAACATCATCCAGGGTAATACGTCCTTTTGCAGCTGTATTCTCATAATTTTTTCTTATTATTCCAATGCCCTTATCAAGTCTTTCTTGGCTTTGTTCAATAATTGTGACTGGGATTCCAGCATTAGCAAAATTCATTGCAATACCTCCACCCATTGTTCCAGCACCAATTACACCAACTCTATTAATATCTAATAATTCAGTTTCTTTTGGAATATCAGGTATCTTTGCAACTTGTCTTTGCGCGAAGAAAAAATATCTTTGTGCCGCTGATTGATTGCCGCTAATAAGTTTAATAAATAAATCCCTTTCAACTTTAATACCCTCATCAAAAGGTTTATTTACTGCTGCTTCAATACATTGAATATTATATTCTGGAGCTAAGAATCCTCTTGTTTTTCTCTCAATCGACTTTCTAAAGTTTTGAAAAAGTTCATCATTACCTTTAGCAGCTTTTACCTTTTCATCTATATCTCTTACTTTTTTAAGCGGTCTATTTTCTTCAATAATTTCCTTTGCAAAGGATATAGAGTCATTCAAAAGATTATCAGTATTAGCTAATTTATCAATAAGACCACTTTGAAGACATTGTTCGGCAGGAAGGTGTAAGCCTGAGGTAACCATTTTCAGAGCTTGTTCTACTCCAACTAATCTTGGAAGTCTTTGTGTTCCACCTGCGCCAGGCAGTAAACCAAGATTTACTTCAGGTAAACCACATTTTGCTGATTTAACAGCAATTCTATAATGACATGTTAGTGCAACTTCAAGTCCACCACCTAATGCAGTACCATGGATAGCAGCAATAATAGGTTTTGGAGAATTTTCCATAATATCTTGAACTTCAAATAATGACGGTCCTTTAGGTTCTTTGCCAAATTCTGATATATCAGCCCCAGCAATGAAAGTTCTACCTTCACATATGATTACTATTGCTTTGACATCATTATTTTCTATTGCTTTTTTTATACCAATATCCAAACCTTCTCTGACATTTGCAGATAAGGCATTGACAGGGGGCGAGTTCAAAGTAAGTACTCCTACATTCTCAATTACATCTAATTTTGTAACATCATTGATAACGGTCATATTTTTTCCTTTCACGTTAAGTAAATAAGTATATTCTACCTTAAATTTAAACTAAAATTAAATAAGGAGATTTTATTGTCTAATAATAAAACATCATCCAATGGTTCATCAAAAAACTTGATAGAGAATATTCAGTCTAATTTTGAAAAACAAGGGTATATTTGTAATACTCATATTGCTACTGCAATATTTTTAAGCCAATCATTAGGAAAGCCTATTTTAGTAGAGGGCCCTCCTGGAGTTGGTAAAACAGAGCTAGCAAAAGCAACAGCCGAGTGGATGGAAAAACCTCTCATAAGACTTCAATGTTATGAGGGTCTTGATGAAGCAAAAGCATTATATGAATGGAAGTATGGTAAGCAGTTACTTTATACTCAGGTTCTAAAAGATAAATTGAATCAAATTGTTTCAAAATCTGATAGCCTTGAATCATCAATTGACAATTTAAATAATTTTGATGACATATTTTTCTCCGAGAAATTTTTAGAACCTAGGCCACTTTTAAAAGCAATTGAAAGTGAAAATGGTTCGGTTTTATTAATTGATGAAATTGATAAATCAGATGATGAATTTGAAGCCTTTCTTCTTGAAATATTATCAGACTATCAAGTATCAATTCCAGAAATAGGAACTATAAAAGGAAAAATAAAGCCGATTGTATTTCTAACATCAAATAATACCAGGGAAATAGGGGATGCTCTTAAAAGGCGTTGTTTGCATTTATATATTCCTTTTCCTGACCCTTTTTTAGAGGAGAAAATTATCAGTTCGAGGGTTCCTGAAATTGACGAAAATTTAAAAAAACAATTAGTAAGTTTTGTTCAAGGGTTAAGAAGCTTAGATTTAAAGAAACTTCCTTCTGTATCAGAGACAATTGACTGGGCAAGATCACTTGTTTTATTGAATATAAAAACTCTTGAGCCTAATTTAGTAAGAGAAACTCTTAATATTTTGTTAAAATTTCAAACAGATATCGATGTTTCTGACCCACAAATAGATAATTTAATAGAGCAATCAAAAAAATAAATGGTGGATTTCTTAAGAGATTTTATTCATATTCTTAGATCATCTGATTTAAGAGTTTCAACTTCAGAGAGTATTGATGCTATGAATGTTGTTTCTAAAATCGGCCTAAATGACAGGTCTTTATTAAAAGACTCTCTCTCTTTTTCATTAGCAAAAACTTTAAGAGAGAAAGAAATATTTAGCGAATGTTTTGATAATTTTTTTGAAGAAAATTATATGAATTTTAATGATGAGAAGCTGCCCAAAATATTTGATGATAAAAATATTAAACTTGGGGATATAAAGAATTCAGATAATTTCCAAAATAATCTTGAAGAACTTTATAAAAATTCTGACAAAACATCTCTTATGACTGCTATGGCATTGGCGGCAAGAGATGCAAACCTTCAAGATATAAAACTTTTTACACAAGTAGGAATGTTTACACGTAAAATATTTGATGAAATGGGGCTTGAAACTCTTAACAATGATATTTTTCAGGCTTCTAGAGATGGAAAGACACAAAGAGAGGAAGAATTAAAAAATATAAGAGAAAATCTTCGTATTGAGATCAGAGATTATATTGAAAATCAAGTAAAGCTGAGAACATCAAATACTGGCAAACAATTAAGAGAAGATGCATTATCGCAAATGCGATTAACACAAGCCGATAAATCTGACTATAAAATTATGTCAGGAATAATAAAAAAAATGGCAAAAAGATTAATATCTGTCCATTCGAGGAGAAAAAGAAAATCACAACGAGGCTTCCTCGATATTCGTTCAACAATAAGAGCAAATCAAGAATATGAAGGTATTTTATTCGAAACTGTTTGGAAAAAAACAAAAGTTGATAGACCAAAAATTGTTGCTCTTTGTGATGTTTCTGGATCAGTAGCGAATGTATCAAGATTTTTCTTAATGTTCCTTCACAGCCTTACTGAGATACTTCCAAATGTTAGAACATTTGCATTTTCAAATAAGGCTGGCGAGGTTACTGATCTATTTGAGAATAAGGATATTAACATTGCTGCAGCGGAAACATTATTACTTAATGGTGGCGGGTCTACAGATTATGGACAAGCATTCGTTGATCTTGAGGGGTATTTGGAAAATAACATTGATAGAAAAACAACTGTTATCATATTGGGCGACGCACGCTCTAATTATGGAGATCCAAGATGTGATGTTCTCAAAACAATTCAAGAAAAATCAAAGAGAATTTTATTTTTAAACCCTGAACCAAAATCGGTGTGGGGTACTGGAGATTCTGAAATGCTGAGGTTTGTACCATATTGCTCTAAATCAAAAGTTTGTAGTTCTTTGTTTGATCTTGAGAGAGTTGTGGATGACATGCTTAGGTCGAGTATTTAAGTTGGAAGATTTTTTTCACCTGTTAGGAAATAATCAACAGAACTTGCACATTGCCTTCCTTCTCTAATAGCCCAAACAACAAGAGATTGACCTCGTCTCATATCACCAGCTGTAAAAATTTTATTAGCAGAAGTTTTATAGTCATATGTGTTAGCTTTTACATTACCTCTTTCATCGAGTTCTGTTTTTGAATTTTCAATTAAACCTTCGTGTATAGGATGAACAAAACCCATGGCCAATAATATAAGATCGGCTTTTAGACTAAACTCTGTTTTTGGTATTGGTTTCATTTTTTCATCAACTTTAACACAATTTATACTTTCAACTTTTCCATTTTCTCCAGAAACACTCTGTGTCATAACAGAGAAATCCCTGAGAGCACCCTCGGATTGACTTGAGGATGTCCTTAATTTCAGAGGCCAATTTGGCCAAGTTAAAGATTTATTTTCCTGCTCAGGCGGTATAGGCATAATTTCAAGTTGAGTAACTGACTCTGCTCCTTGCCTTATAGAAGTTCCTATGCAGTCAGAGCCTGTATCGCCACCACCAATAACTATAACATTTTTATTAGTGGCAAGTATTTCTTTGGTTGATGAAGGAACTCCTTCATTAGAAACTCTTTTGTTTTGTTGAGGTAAAAACTCCATTGCAAAATGAATGCCATCTAAATCTCTGCCCTCAACGGGTAGATCTCTAGGGTGTTCAGATCCACCTGATAATACAATAGCATCATATTCATTCTCAAGATCTTCAATCGATATATCTATACCAATATTGACTCCATATTTAAAAATTGTTCCTTCACCTTCTAATTGATTTATGCGCCTATCAATTACATGTTTTTCCATTTTAAAATCAGGAATACCATACCTTAAGAGACCACCGGCTTTATTATTTTTTTCATAAACAGTTACTTCATGCCCGGCCCTTGTAAGTTGTTGAGCACAAGCAAGTCCTGCTGGGCCTGCGCCAATAATAGCTACTTTTTTTCCTGATTTAATATTAATAATTTTTGGTTTAATCCAGCCTTCCTCAAAACCTCTATCAATAATTGCGCATTCAATTGTTTTAATTGAGACCGGTTCTTCATATAAATTTAAAGTACAAGCTGCTTCACAAGGAGCAGGACAAATTCTTCCAGTAAACTCTGGAAAATTATTTGTAGAGTGTAAATTTTCAAGTGCATTTTTCCAATCATTTGAATAAACTAAATCATTCCAATCTGGAATTTGGTTATTTACTGGACATCCGTTATGACAATAAGGGACACCGCAGTCCATGCATCTCGCAGCTTGACCTATAGTTTCTTCTTTTGATAAAGGAATAACAAACTCTTTATAATTTGAAATTCTTTCAGATACAGGCTTATACCCTCTATCAATTTTTTCTATATCCATAAATCCTGTAGGTTTGCCCATTTCTTATCCTTTTACTGAACTTTTAGATTTGTCTAAATTTGAATACATTTCCATAAGCACTCTTTTATATTCTGTTGGCATTACTTTAATAAATTTTGGCAGATAATTTTCAAAATTATCTAAAATTCTTTTAGCTTTAGGACTCTTGGTATAACGGTGATGATTTTCAATTAAACTTTTTAATCTATCTTTATCATTGATGAGAAGGTTTTCTGTATGTGCTTGATTATCACTTATATTAATATCTTCGAGTTCAATCATTTCAGGATTATAAAGACTTTTAAATTTATCATCTTCATCTAAAACGTAGGCAATACCTCCAGACATGCCAGCGCCAAAGTTTCTTCCAACCTTACCTAAGACAACAACAACACCGCCAGTCATGTATTCGCAGCAATGATCACCTGAACCTTCAACTATTGCGGTTGCACCAGAATTTCTTACAGCGAATCTCTCTCCTGCAATACCGTTAAAGTAGCACTCTCCAGTAATACCTCCATAAAGAACAGTATTCCCAACAATAATATTTTCTTCAGGTATTATTTTTGAATTACTTGGAGGGTATATGGCTATACGACCGCCTGAAATTCCTTTACCGACATAGTCATTTCCTTCACCCTCTAAATTAAGTGAAACACCTTTTGCTAGGAAAACCCCGAAACTCTGACCAGCTGTTCCTTTTAATTTAATATTTATAGTGTCATCAGCAAGACCTTTATGACCATGAATTTTTGCTATTGCACCAGAAAGCATTGCTCCTGTTGAACGGTCAGTATTTTTAATTTCTGATTGTATTTGAACTGGTTGAAATTTATTTATTGCTTGTTCGGATTGCTTAATTAATTTTCTATCTAAAATTTCATGTATGTCGTGATCTTGTTCTTGACTTCTATAAAGAGTATCTCCTTTCCAAGGTTCAGGTTTATAAAATAATTTTTCAAAATCCATACCTTTTGTTTTCCAATGCTTAACCGCTTCGTTTGTATCTAAAAATTGTGTTTGTCCAATCATTTCATCAAAGGTTTTAAAACCCATTTTACTCATATATGACCTTGCCTCTTCGGCTACAAAGAAAAAGAAGTTAATTACATCCTCCGGTTGACCATTAAATAATTTTCTTAGTTCTGGATCTTGTGTAGCAATTCCAACAGGACAGGTATTCAGATGACATTTTCTCATCATTATACAACCTGTTGCTATAAGTGGTGCTGTAGAAAAACCAAATTCATCGGCACCAAGTAGAGCTGCTATAACAACGTCGCGGCCAGTTTTTAATCCACCATCGGCTTGGACTGTTATTCTTGAGCGCAATCCGTTAATTACTAATGTTTGATGGGTTTCTGCTAGTCCTAATTCCCAGGGACTGCCAGCATGCTTAATCGATGTAAGAGGGCTTGCTCCTGTACCGCCTTCAAATCCAGAAATTGTAACATGGTCTGCTTTAGCTTTTGATACCCCTGCTGCAACGGTACCAACACCGACTTCAGAAACTAATTTTACTGAAATATCCGCGGATGGATTTGTATTTTTTAAATCGTAAATTAATTGTGCTAAATCTTCAATTGAATAAATATCATGGTGAGGAGGTGGTGAAATTAAACCAACACCAGGAGTGGAAAATCTAACATTTGCAATAGTTTGATCAACTTTGTGACCGGGAAGCTGGCCACCTTCACCGGGCTTGGCACCTTGTGCCATTTTTATTTGTATCATATCAGAGTTTGCAAGGTATTCCGCAGTTACACCGAAACGTCCAGATGCAACTTGTTTTATTGAAGAACGCATCGAATCGCCATTTTCTAAAGCAAGGAAACGATCGGCTTCTTCCCCACCTTCACCTGTATTTGAACGACCACCAATCCTGTTCATCGCTATCGCAAGAGTGGTGTGTGCCTCTCTGCTTATTGACCCAAATGACATTGCACCGGTTGCGAAGCGTTTGACAATTTCCTTAGCTTCTTCTACCTCTTCAATTGGTATTGACTTTCTAGCAATGTCTTCAGCATTTTTAATTTTAAAAAGTCCTCGCAGAGTCATTAATTTTTCATTCTGAATATTCATAGAGTCAGCATATTTTTGATAAGTCTCTGGATTATTTGCGCGAGCTGCATGTTGAAGATCTCTTACAGTATCACTCTCCCAGGAATGTCTTTCACCTCTTAAACGAACAGCGTATTCTCCGCCAACATCAAGTAAATTTTCTAAACCTGGAACTTGTGAAAATGCTCCTTTATGCCTAGAAATTGTTTCTTCTTCAATTTCAGAAATACCTAGACCCTCTACTAGGCTAGAAGTGCCTGTAAAAAACTCATCAATAAATTGAGTTGAAAGACCTATTGCGTCAAATATTTGAGCACCACAATAAGACTGGTATGTGCATATACCCATTTTTGACATTACTTTTTTTATTCCCTTGCCAATAGCTTTAATATAATTTTCGATAGCTTTTTCGTCATCATTTATTCCAGACAAAGCTCTGACAACTTGGTGCGCAAGCCAAGGGTGAATTGCATCTGCTCCGTAACCAGCTAAACAACAAAAATGATGTATCTCTCTAGCTTCTCCAGTCTCAATAATTAAACCTGCAGATGTTCTTAGACCTTTTTCAATTAAATATTGATGAACTTTTGAGGTTACAAGAAGAGAGGGGATTGGTATCTTTTCTTCAGAAATATATTTATCTGTTAAAATAATAATTGTTTTACCATTATTAATTTCACTTTCAGCTTTTTTGCAAACTTTCTTTAAGACAGTTTTTATGTTTTCTTTTTCAGAATTAAAGGTGATGTCTATTTCAGTTGATGACATGAAAGAGTTATTCTCTTTTGATAAACTTCTAATTTTATTTGCATCTTTTTCATTTAAAATTGGCGTATCAATTTTTATAAATTTTGAGACTTCTTTTTGGTCGAGGTTTAAAACATTTGGTCTAGGTCCAATGTAATTATTGACAGACATGACCATTTCTTCTCGGATCGGGTCGATAGGAGGATTGGTAACTTGCGCGAACTTTTGTTTAAAATATGTAAAGAGTGGTTTATTTTTAAGTGATAATGGAGCTATTGGAGTATCCGTCCCCATAGAACCAGTGGCCTCCATACCATTTGCAATCATAGGATTTATAAGAAATTTTTCATCTTCTTGAGTGTATCCAAAAGCTTTTTGAAGATCTTTGGTGGAAAATTTACTCTTAAAATTATCATCTGAACTTGGGATTTCTTCAATGTTAAGTTGATTTAAATCTAAAAGCTTTTTCCAAGGTCTTTTATTGGCAACAAATTCCTTTATTTCATGATCTTTGACCATGGCGCCTTTTTCTAAATCGATTAGGAGCATTTTACCAGGTTCTAATCTCCATTTAGATTTAACCTTTGACTCATCAACAGGAATTAAACCCATTTCAGATGCAAAGATTACCTTGTCGTCATCTGTAATTAAATATCTTGCAGGCCTAAGACCATTTCTATCAAGTAATGCACCAATTTGTTTACCATCGGTAAAGGCAATATTGGCTGGACCATCCCAAGGCTCCATTATTGGAGCATGATATTCATAAAAACTTTTTAGTTTTTTATCCATAATGTCATTATTTTGCCAAGCTTCAGGGACCATAATTAGCATTGCTTCGGCTATAGAGTATCCGCCTTGAACAAGAAGCTCTAGTGCATTGTCAAATGACGCTGTATCAGACTGTCCTTCTTCAATAATTGGCCATAACTTATTTAGATCTTTTTCTGAAAAAGCTGGAGAAGCCAGATTCTTTTGACGAGCATTCATCCAGTTAATATTACCTCTGACAGTATTTATTTCTCCATTATGACAAAGCATTCTAAAAGGTTGAGATAAACTCCAAGTTGGGAATGTATTTGTAGAAAACCTCTGATGTATTAAAGCAAATGAAGATTCTATATCATTATCTGTGAGATCTTCATAAAAGCCTAATTTTTCACCAAGCCCACCAACTTGATCGGCTAAAACCATACCTTTGTATAAAATTGTTCGAGATGAAAAGGACGGTATGTAAAATCCTTCTTTAATATCATTTGATATTTCCAAAACTGCTTTTTCAATGCATCGTCTTAGAATGTATAGTTTTCTCTCAAAATCATCTTGTGATTTTTCAGTTTCTGGTTTCTCTAGAAATAATTGATATACAATTGGCGTTGATGGTAAAACAGACCAACCTAGTTCTTTGGTGTAGGTTGGGCAGTGTCTCCAACCTAGAATCTTAACCCCTTCTTTTGTACAAACATCTTCAACTAATTTTTTAATTTTTTCATCGTCATTTTCATTATCAGGAATAAACATTACACCAACAGCGTAATTACCCGGCTCTGGCAAGGAGAAATTTTTAGAAACTTTTTTTTCTAAAAATTTATGAGGTATTTGTATAAGTAATCCAGAACCATCTCCGGCTTTTGGATCAGCCCCAACGGCACCCCTATGTTCGAGGTTACAAAGCATGGCAAGGCCTTTTTCAACAATATCAAATGAAGCTCTATTTTTAATATCAAGAACCATACCAACACCACAAGCATCGTGCTCATTAACAGGATTGTAAAGCCCTTGGGCTTTTGGAAGTCCTGCTATTTTAAATTTTGTTTTTTTATTAGACATAAAATAAACCGCCGTTGCTTGCTCTTTTTAAAAAGAAAAATGTTAATTATTATTATTAAGGTAAAGAAAAAAAATTTCTAAGGAGTACGTATATATACAAAAGATTCAGAGAATGCAAGCCAGTGTTGTAATATTACAACTATTGAGAACCATTCTCAAAATAACTTATTGAATTTATTAGATCAAATTATTTTTTCTTATTTTTTTAGGGTCTTAATCCAAATTTAGTTTTACCTGATTTTCTCAGTTTCGAGGTCAAATTTACAAACTCTGATAGATATTTTCTAGTTTCTCTTGGGTCAATTATTTCTTCTGCAATAAAAGATTCAGCTGTTCTAAAAGGTGATCTAACCTTTTCCATTTTTTCTTCTATTTCTTTTAATAATAATTTTGGGTTGTCAGATTTTTCTAAATCAGACTTATAAGCTGCTTCTATTCCTCCTTCCACTGGAAGAGAGCCCCAATCTCCAGATGGCCAGGCATATCTATAATGATACCTTGATGCATTCATATGTGCCGCACCAGCAACACCAAAAACTTTCCTTATTATAACAGAGCACCATGGAACACTTGCTTGATAAACTGCTGCTAGAGCTCTTGCTCCATGACGTATTGTTGCTTGTTTTTCAGATTGAAGACCAATCAGGAATCCGGGGTTATCCACTAGATTAATTACAGGTAGATGAAAAGTTTCTGCTATATCAATAAATCGTGTTACTTTGTTTGATGAGTCAGCGGTCCATCCTCCTCCATAAAAATAAGGATCTGAAGCAAGTATTGCAATAGGCCATCCATCAACTCTTGCTAAACCAGTAATAACGGATTTACCGTAACTTTGACCGACTTCAAGAAAACTTTCTTTGTCCATAAGAGAATTTATAATTTCTCTCATTTTGTAAATCTTTCTCCTATCTTTTGGTATTGCATCCAAAAGCCATTCCTCTTTTCTATTCGGATCATCAACTATTTTTCCTCTTTCAGGAAGATCGTAGACTGATGATGGGAGATAGGATAAAATTTTTCTAGTTACTTCAAATGCCTCTTCTTCACTTTTAACAAAAATATCAACTGCACCATTTTTTGAATGAATTTCTGACCCTCCTAACTCCTCTTTTGTAAGATCCTCTCCAAGCCTTTTAACGACAGGCGGACCAGCAACAAACAGCTGAGAGAGACCCTCAACCATAATAGAAAAATGACTTGATACTAATCTGGCCGCGCCAAGCCCTGCAACTGGACCAAGCCCTAAGGCAATAACCGGTATAGTTGAAAGGTTGTTTACTACCCATTCCCAACCGGGATTTGCGGGAATATATGTTCTTGAGTCTGTATCAATTGACTTAACAGAACCACCACCTCCAGTTCCTTCAATTAATCTAATAAGAGGAATTTCAAGTTCATTGGCCATCTGTTCGGCCATGATTTGTTTCTCCCTTATTGAAGCATCAGCTGCTCCACCACGAACCGTAAAATCGTCACCTCCTATAACAACGTTTTTTTTGTTAATTTTTCCTCTACCTAAAATAAAGTTAGCAGGAGTAAATTCCTCTAAATCTCCATTAGCATTGTAATTTGCCTTACCTGCAATTTTACCAATTTCATGAAAACTTTCTTTGTCTAAAATTTTTTCAATTCTTTCTCTTATGTTTAACCTTTTATTTTCTCTCTGCTTTTTTAATTTCTCTGAACCACCCATTTTCTCAGCGAGTTTTTCTCTCTTCCTTAACTCCTCAATTTCTTTCTTCCAACTCATGAGATGTCCTTTTTAAAGACCCAGTTTTGCAAAGGCCTGGCTATTAATATTAATAATAATCCAAAGCATGTCGATATTATAGCAATTTGGTTAAACAAAGATGGCATAGATGACAAACCTTCATTTGTTGCCTGCCCAGAAATCAACCCAGCTAAAATGGCACCTAACGAAGAAGCTAAAAACCAAACACCCATCATCTGACCAATAAATCTTTTTGGTGATAAGGATGATATAGCAGCTAAACCAATTGGGCTTAAAATTAATTCTCCGATTGTATGAAAAAGGTAAGTCATTAATAACCATTCTGCACCAGCTAGACCCTCGCTCAAAGCTACTTGAGCTCCTATTGCTATTATAATAAATCCTATTGCCATAAAAATTAATCCTAATCCAAACTTAAATGGTAAAGACGGATCGAGCATTCTCTTTCCAAGGTATATCCATAAGTAAGACATAAATGGAGCCAAGATTACAACAAATAGAGGGTTTAATATTTGTAACCAACTCGCTGGATATTCCCAGCCAAAAATCATTCTATCAGTATATTCTTTTGCGAATATATTAAAAGAGCTTCCTCCTTGATCGAAGCCTGACCAAAATAATGCTGCACCAATAAACAGAGTAAAAATCATGATAATTTTTTTTCTTTCGTCATTATTTAATTTTCCAAAAAAATAAATATACAAGAAATATATCAAGCTTATTGATGCAATTATCACTGTTAAAACATTTGCTAAAGGAACAGGATCTATTTTCCAAAAACCAAGAAATCCCGAAAAGATTATAATTAAAATTATTAAGCTGGTAACAGAGAAAAATTTCTTGTATTTATTTTTTATTTCTTCCGTAATCGAACTTGTTGGTTCTAAGCCAACCTTACCAAGAGAATTAACTTTTATTGTGTATTGTAAAACGCCCAACAACATTCCAATTCCTGCGGCTCCAAATCCGTAATGCCATCCAATATTTTCTCCAAGATAACCGCATATAAAAAAACCAAGTATGCTTCCCAAATTTATAGCCATATAAAAAATTGTGAAGCCGGCCTCTCTAAGAGAAGGATTTTTTTCATATAGTCCTCCTACTATTGCTGATATGTTTGGCTTTAATAAACCGGTTCCAATCACAACAAGAGTGAGACCTAAATAGAAGAAATTCATATTAGGTATAGCAAGCGTTAAATGGCCAAGCATTATTACAATACCTCCATAGAGAATTGTTTTTTGTTGACCGAGAATATTGTCTCCTATCCACCCACCTGGCAATGTTGCTAAATAAACTGCAGCAGCATAAATTCCATAAATTGCGCTAGCTGATGCATTGCTAAAATCTAAACCACCATTACTAATTGATGCTGTCATAAAAAGGACTAGGATACCTCTCATTCCATAATAAGACATTCTCTCCCACATCTCAGTGAAAAATAATATTCTTAATCCAGGCGGATGTTTATTTTCGCTCATAATATTTGTACCCTTGCTTAATATTGGTTTTAAAAATTAATTAATTTGATGACTAAAAATTAAGAATTAAATAATAAATATTCTTTTATTTAATTGTCAATTATACTTGCTAAAACATAGAATTAAAAAGTTGATTCGATTTCGGGGGAGGGGTTTGCATGTTTGTGCATCATAAAATCTATATTAAAATTGAGTGCTGACGATATTAATAAGTCACTAAAAGAAACAACAATGTCATTTTTTGATAGAAATAAAGACTCTTATATTGACAATGCTAATCAAGCTTTAAGGTTTTTATCTAAATATCGAAGCTCGCTTCTTGCAAATAGTTATAAGCAAGAACACGGAACAAAAATTTTTGGCGGACCTTTTGAAGGTATGGAGTTTTTAGATGAAGTTTCAGAAGGCTGCTATCTTCCAAAATTATTGGGGATTTATGAGTCTGAAATTCATGATTATATTTTATCCATTGTTAAAAAAAAGCCAGATGTTTTTATAAATATTGGATCCGCTGAGGGTTATTACTCAGTTGGTTTAAAAAGACTTCTTCCTGAAACTGATGTATTTGCATTTGATGTAGATCCAAATGCTCAGAACAAATGTAAGATATTATCTGAAAAAAATTCCGTAAAAGTCTCTATTGAAGGAGAGTTTACTGTAGATATTATGAAAGAATTTAAAGGTAAGAATATTTTTCTAATGTGTGATATTGAAGGTTTTGAAGCTGAATTATTTAATGCTGAAAATATTAAATTATTTAAAGACTGTGATATATGCATTGAGCTTCATGAATATAATGGCATACACAATGTAAAAATACTTCCTGAATTATTTGAAAAATTTCATGATATTGAAATTATTTATCAAAAGGGTAAAAATTTTTCTGTACCAAACATAATTCACAAATTTTCTCATCTTGATATTCTTTTAGCTGCTTGGGAGTGGAGATCTTACCCAACACCTTGGTTATTAGCCGATAAAAAATCAAAATAATTACTAAATATAAGTTCTTTCTATATACATTATATATAGTACCCTATATAAATATTGAAACTATGTAATTAATTTTAACTTTTTTAAATCAATAAAAAAACAATCCTTTTTAAATTAAAGTTTGAGATTTTAAAAAAATCCCTATAAAAAGGTTAATTGAAAATTACTATAAATTTTTTAGTTTGAATATTTTATTGACAATAACTATTCATACTAAGAAATTATGTACATTCTGCTTTTATTTAAAGCATTAATATGGGAGCATATATAATGAACGGACAAAATTTACTATCACCCAAAAATGTTAAAGATGATAATCTTGCTTTTGAAGATAAAAATTTAGTTAAAATTTCTCGTAGTAAATTAGGCTATTTTAGCGCAATAACTTTACCACTTATTTTGGCTGCTTGTGGCGGCGGCGGTGGCGGTGGTTATGATGGCCCTGTAAGTCCAACACCTGATTCTGGTGGTGGAACAGACTCCGGTGGAGGAACAGACTCCGGTGGAGGAACAGATTCTGGTGGTGGAACAACTGCTGGTATCAATGCCAATGCTGGAAGATATACAGCTACTGCTGATGCTGATACTTATTTATATGATGTTACTTTTGCTGCAGGCGGGTCCGTTACCTCAGCAAGTGATGGTAATGTAATTATTTCAAATTTTGATTCAGCTAATGACGTTCTTGTTCTTAGAGGTTCAGGTGCTCCATCATCATTTTCATCTGGCGGCACATCAAATGTTGATGTGGCTTCCGATATTAACGGTGATACCATTGTTACCCTTGGTAGCGATAATGATGCTACTGGCACAATTACCTTAAAAGGGGTTTCAGACTCATCATCGGTTGTAATTAATGCTATCGATGAAGCAGCTGATGCTGGTTCACCAAAAATTGATTTATCTAGTGGAAGTGTAACAAGTTCTTCCGTAGGTGAAATATTTGAATATTCAGTTAAATTTTTAAATGGTGTGCCTGTTGCAATTGATGGAAATACAACCATAACAAATTTTGATGCAGCAATTGATAGAATTGTCATTAAAACAGAAACTTTACCTGCTGGTTATTCAAAGGACAGTTTGTTATCAACTTCAGGTGTTGATGTAACAACAGGCATTGATTCTACCAGGATTGATTTTGGTGTTAATGCTGCAGGTGACAGTGGATCAATTGTTATTGATGGAGTTGATGATGCAGATTTATCTTCCATAGATCTTACCTTCTCGATTTCATCTCCTGCTATCTCAGGTACTCGTGTTGATATTGACTCTTCAAGTGTAACCGCTACAGCAGACTCTGAAACTTTTGTTTATGATGCAACATCAAGCGGAACTAATGTAGTGGGTGCCGATGGTGATGTTACAATTTCAGGTTTTGACTTATCTAAAGATAAAATTATTATTCTTGGTGCAGGTATTGCAAGTGGTTATGACCTAAGCAGATTTGAATCTTCTGAATCTCAAGATTATTCTATTGATGAAATTAATAATAAGACTGTTATATATTTTGCACCAGATGCTGATGGAAATAGTTCAACTTTAACTCTAGATGGTGTTGCCGATACTGATAAAAATCTGAATATAGTTTTCGGTTCTTCAATTGGTGATGAAGCTGCTCCAGCTCCAGCTCCAGCAGAAGAAACTCCAGCAGAAGAAACTCCAGCCGAGGAAACTCCAGCTGAAGAAACTCCAGCTGAAGAAACTCCAGCGGAAGAAACTCCAGCCGAGGAAACTCCAGCTGAAGAAACTCCAGCGGAAGAAACTCCAGCAGAAGAAACTCCAGCTGAAGAAACTCCAGCAGAAGAAACTCCAGCAGAAGAAACTCCAGCGGAAGAAACTCCTGCTGCATCATATACTGTTGTAAACATTTCTGCTTCTGAGGACACAACTGTTACTGCAACCTCTGCTGCGGAAGAGTTTAGATACGAAGTTTCTAGCGCAGGTGTTTCCGAAGAGGGTGCTTTCACTGTAACTATTGACGGCTTTGATGCTGCAACAGATAAGTTAACTCTTGTCATAGTGAATGGAACATCAAATCTAACTACACAGGAATTTGATCAGTTAGCAAATGTTGAGGTTACTTCAGATGGTATTTCTGGGACGCAAATATTATTTGCTCCAGACAGTAATTCGCAAAGTGGTAAATTAGTTTTACCAAATGTTGAAGAGTCTTTTGACAGTGATTGGACTGCTACAACTTATACAGTTGAAATAGTTGCAGATTCTAATCTTGCTTAATAATTAGGGAGCTTTATATAAAGGAGTTTTAATATTTTTATCAATCGCCTTATTTAAGACATAATTAAAATTTAAAAAAGGCTTGATAAAGTTTGTTACATTTGGTTACAATATAAATAATTTTATATTGACGTTTTTGACGAAATGTAGGATTTTGTGATTCGTTAGCAGATTTTTGCTAATGAATTTTTTTGAGTACAACGACTTGTTGTTATTTTAGGGAGAAAATAAATGGCGACTATTAATCACAGTTCTGGTGCGGACATCATCGTACCTTCAAATAATGGAACAACGTATAGAGGCTTAGGTGGAGATGATACATATATATTATCTAATTCAATCGAAGCTAATGCATCAATCACAATTGTAGATACAAGTGGTGCAAATAAAATTCAATTAGTTAACGGTTTATCTGTTGCTTCAACTAAATTTGCAGCTGATGCTGTGCAATTAACATTGAGCAATGGTGCTGTTGTTACGATTAATGGTGCAAGTAATTTTACTTTTGACCTTGGTGGTAATGCTACTGCTGGAACAACTGGTTCAGTTAGTTCTTTTGCAGACTTTGCTGCTGGCGCGGGTGTTGCCTCACTTCCAACTTCTGGATCTGTAGCTGGTGCTTCAGATGTATCTGTTCAAGGAACAGCTTGGTCAAGTGGTGGTGGTGCTTCTTATACTGTAACTAAATCTGCTACTAGCGTAACAGAAGGTACAGCTGCCGTGTTTACAATTACGTCAAGTGTTGCTGTGACTGCAGACACTTCTTTCTCCTGGACTGTAATTGGTGATAATAACGGCGCGACTGTCGATAAAGCTGGAACAACTGATGTTGACCTTTTATCTGGTACAGCAACAATAGCCGCTGGCTCAACTTCAACAACATTCTCTGTGACTCCAACAACTGATTCAGTAGTTGAAGGCATTGAGGGTATTAAAGTTAGCGTATTCGATGCTAACTCAAATTCACTTTCAAGTGATATAATTCTAATTAATAATGATGGTTCATCTGCTACAACAGCTGCTTTCACACTTACAACTGGTGTTGATACATTTACTGGTAGAAGTGGTAATGACTCATTTGATGGAACCACTGCTGATAGTTTAAATGATTATGATATTCTAGATGGTGGTGCTGGCGTAGATACTTTAACTGTAAAGAGTGCTTCAGCTGCTGGCGGATTAACATTAATTCCTCAGCTATCCAACATAGAAGTAATCCAAGCTACTAATAGTATTGCTGACGATACTATTGCGGATGACGATACTCTAACTATCGCGCTTGCTGGTATTACAGGTATTACAACACTAGCTAATATTGCTGGTGGTGATGGTGTTACTTTTAACGATTTAGCTAATCCAGTTGATTTAACAATTAAATCAGCTCCGAATATAACTACTGTTAACTACAATGCAACAGCTTTAACAGGTGCATCAGACTCTATGACTTTGAAGTTATCCGGAACTAGTTCTACAACTGTAGCAATTACAGATGATAGTTCTTCAACTGGTAGCGTTCTTGAAACACTAACTATTAATAGTGTTTCTGTTGCTAATACTTTAGCAGATCTTCAAATTGACGGAGTTTTAACACCAACTTTAAATGTAACTGGTGGATCAGCTTTAACAATTACTGCTGCTTTAGATTCTAATGTAACAACAGTTGATGCTTCAGCAAATACTGGTGGCCTTACATTAACTAACGCTCCAGGTGCAACTAATGTAACAATTACAGGTAGTTCAGCTGCTGATACATTAACAGCTGTAGCTACTGGTAAAAATACACTTTCAATGGGTGGTGGTAATGATACTGCTGACTTTGATGGAACATGGGCTGGAACTGATACATATGATGGTGGTGATGGTACAGATACCTTAAGATTAGATGGTAACTACACAAATGCCGGTGCTTCTTCTACTGTTTTTGGTGGATTAAGTAATGTTGAAGTTATTGCTATTGATACTGCTCATTCTCTAACACTTGAGTCTAATATCTCTGCAACGACATTCGACGTTCAGCATAATTCAGCTCAAACAATCAATCTTAATGATGGTTATACAAATGCAACAACTGTTAAAATTGGTTCAGATGCAGCTTCTACAGATGTAATTAATAATAATGCAAATGTAGATCTAACTGTTCAAGCCAATAATGGTTCATTTGGAACTGATGTTGACATTACTGGAAGTGTTGGAACAAACGATACATTAAACATTGTAAATACTGCTACTGGTACTACAACATTTGATACTAACAATGATGTTTTCGAAACAATTAATCTAGTTGGTTTTGGCGCGACTGCTGCTCCAACAATTGTTACTGGGGCATACTCAATTGGTGCTGTAGCTGGTACTGGCGTTTTAACAATTAATGCTGATACATTAACAGCTCTTAATGCTGTTACTATTACAGGTACAAGCGCTGCAACTCCTTTGAATGTTAAAACAGGTGCTGCTAGTGATATTATTACCCTTGGTACAAAAAATGATACACTAACATCAGGTGCTGGTAATGATATTATTGATGCTAATGCAGGTGTTAACACAATCGACTCAGGTGCTGGTAATGATACAATTACTCTAGGTACAGGTGCTGATAATATTACTGCTGGTGATGGTAACGATATTATTACTGCTGAAGGTTCTCTAGCTAATACTGATATTATCGATGGTGGTGCAGGTACTGATACTCTTACAACAACAGCTGGTATTTCAAACTCATCTGTTATGGGTGGAGTAAGTAATATTGAAATTATTAATCCAATAGGTGCGATTAATATTACTGCTGATGGTGATATGGGTGGTGCTACTCAATTTACAATTGACTCAGCATCTGCTCAAATTTTAACACTTGGTGGTACAGGAAAAACCTGGACTGCAGATACAGTAGTTAAAGTTACTGATGTCGGTGCTACGAACAATAAAGCAATCATTAATTCAGCAAATGTTGGCCTAACTGTTAAAGGTAATACAACAGACGTTGTTGATGGCTTTACAATTACAGGTGGTACAGGAACTGATACTCTTGAGCTTACTGCTGATGGTGCTACAACTGCAGATCTTGATGATGTTACTAAAGTAGAAAAAGTTATCATTAAAGACTCTCTTACAGCTGGTACTGATGCAAAACTTACTGTTAATGAAAGTATAACAACTGCTACTGAATCTTTACTTACTATTGATGCTACTGAACTTGATGGTTCAACATCTGCTGATGAAGTATTTACTCTAATTGGTGATGGATCACAGATCTCTCTAAGTGTTACTTCAGGTGGTGGTGCTGACGTTCTTGACGGTGGTACTAAAAATGACACTATTGTTGGTGGTGAAGGTAAAGATACTATTGATGGTAATGAAGGCTTAGATAGCTTATCAGGTGGTGCAGGTAATGATACCTTTACACTTAATGCTAAGACTGAGTACTCAACAGCTTTCGGTACAGATATCATTGATGGTGGTGCAGGTACAGATACTGTTACATTTACAGGTGCTCAAAATCTTACTGCTGCTCAACTTGCTACAATTAGTAATACTGAGGCTTGGACAATTCCAGAAGGAAGTGACTTCACAATAAGTGATGCTGTTCTTGCTAATAACCCAGGTCTAGCATTTAATTTTGCTGGTTCAGGTACTTTATCAACCGGTGAAGATACTGCTGGTGCTTCATTAATGACTACGGCTCTTAATGTTGTATCTACTGCAGCTGGTAATCTTAAATTAGTTGGTTCATCTGCTGATGATACATTTACTTTCTATGCTACTGAAAGTCTAACAGCTGATGACACAATTGATGGTAATGCTGGTTCTGATATCATTTATCTTGTAAATGACGATGATAAAAATACTGTTGGTGATGCAACAACTGGTGCTATCGGCGCTAATGTAACGAATGTAGAAAAAATTGTTGTTACGGACGCTTCTGTCGATAATAATGCTGGTGATGTTACTGTTACTATAGCTTCTGGTTTTACAGGTGCAGCAATTACTGTTGATGGTTCATCTCTTGACGCTAATGTTACAACACTAACTAATGGTGAGTTATTAACTGTTACAAATAGTGATAATACTAAATTAACTGCTATTGGTGGTGGATTTGGTGACAGCTTAACTGGTGGTTCAGGTACTGACTCATTAACTGGTAACGGTGGTAATGATACCTTATTAGGTGGTGCTGCTAACGATACTATTGAAGGTGGTGCTGGTATTGACAGTATTACTGGTGGAGCTGGCGTTGATCATATTTCTGCTGGTGATGGTAATGATATAATTATTGTTGCTGACGATGCTCACTTTAAAGTATCTGGTGGTGTTGAAACTGTTGATGGTGGTTCTGGTACAGATACCTTATCATTTACAGAGGGCGCTGATCTTACTCTTACTGCCCCTGAGCTTTCTAAGCTAATTGGTATTGAGAAAATCGCATTAGCAAGTAACACTACAAGCTTAACATTTGGTAATGAGACATTTACTAGTCTTGGCCAAGCTACTTTAACAATTACAAGTACAACAACTGATAATGTAACAACTATTGACGGCTCAGCTGTCTCTAACGGTGCATTCTTAATTATTGACGATGGTAGTAACAACAATTCTGATAGCTTCACTGGTGGTTCTGGTGATGATACATTTAGATTTGATGGAACAACAAACCTAGTTGATGGTGATACTGTTGCTGGTGGTGCTGGTACAGATACAATTCAGCTTGAAAATGATGCTGCAGTAACTGGTGTTCTCGACTTTAATGAGATAACTGGTATTGAAAAAGTTGTTATATACACAGTTGATGGTGTAACAAGTGGTGCTGCAGATAT
>Ga0163110_10000104_pt1 | contig 35812 bp, 31 predicted proteins | sample CRUFie1St17metaG_FD_108703 | JGI IMG/M metagenome (GOLD analysis project Ga0163110, IMG submission 108703) | Marine microbial communities from the Costa Rica Dome - CRUD Field 142mm St17 metaG | ecosystem: Environmental > Aquatic > Marine > Oceanic > Photic zone | place: Costa Rica: the Eastern...
ACCTTTGGTTCCAAAAACCAAATTTTTACCTCCTGATCGGATGGTCCAAAATCTCCAGTTAGGTGTCTACGGCGTGTTAGTCGCTTTATCACTATTAACCTACATGGTTTCACCCCCTGAAGGTACTCTGTGGTATATGTTGACTGGCAGTCTAACAATTTCCTTTATTGTTCAAATAGTCATTATTGTGATAGCAGCAGGAACTGGTTTCTGGGGCACTATGCAAAGAGACGCTAGATATACCCTAGTCAGTAATCTAATGTTTATCTTGGCCATCATGCGTTTTGCTGCCTCCAAAGTATCCCTGTCTAGCGACCCGTTCGAATTACAAGATAGTCCAGCACTGCTCAATATTTTGGTAGTCAGTTATGCTGTTCTACTGGTCATGTATTTTGAATTAGCCAATGGAGTAATACGTTATTCAATGCTAGATACCAGCATAAGAACCAATGAAGTTTATGTAATGAACCCAAAGAAGATAGTTGGAAAATACCATCGCTCTTTGGTCATCAATCCTGTTTCGGCTGCGATATTAGCCATAATTGTGTTATCGGCAAATACGATACTACCGCTAATTGTCGGAATCTTTTCTTCTGACACCGCTACTAGGCTTGAGGAGTCTGTAGAATTAATTTCTGTATATGGAGTAGCCCTCGGGACATTCTTTGTATTCTGTGTTGTTGGCGGCTTATTTGCGCTAAACTTACCAAATCATCTGCAAAAGTTCAGAGAAAAGCGGGCTGAGTAATATTAGACACTGCGTTTCTTGGCCACGACAGCGGACAGGTTTTCCATCAATTGTTTGATATCAACAGTGTTGGCAACATACTGAACTGATAATTTAGTTGAATTCAGATATATCAAATCAGAATAATTGGCTTTTGCTTTCTTCAATTGTTCTTCGACAATATTTCGATCATTTGTCCCAATGAACGAGATAAGGCATGAAAATAGGTCCACATTAGTAATGATTGACTCTGCTTGAATGATATTCTCTGCCACTGTCAATTGTTGCTGGGAAACCACGATATCTATTGTTGAGGGATTGGATTCTACCGACCAGCAAGTAATATTTTCTTTATCCATCTGAATAAGAATTTGGCCTAGTATCTTCCCTTGATTTTCGATGTCACCAATCTCTGTGGTTATCTTAGCGACGCTTCTCAGGCAGCCGACTGCCTTGAGTTGATTTGAATCAATTATGTTCGGACCGATTACCGTTGGCGCATTTCCCTCAATTTTTGAGTTAAGGTTCCTAACTTCAATAGGTATGCCAAAATCTTTGATCGGTATTACAGTCGTGTGGTGGATAACTGGAGCATCCATCCGCGATAATTCTCTCGCTTCATCATAGCCGAGGTATGGGATAGGCTTGGTTTCAACTCCCCAGCGCGGATTTATCGAAAGTACGCCATCAACATCTTTCCAGAGAATTAGCTTCTTTGCATCTAGTATTCGTGCGATTGCGGCAGCGGAATGATCGCTACCACCACGGCTGAGTAAGGCCAGATTGCCATCCCTGCCTTCGCCAAACCAACCTGTTATGACCGGTATGCCGAAGAATGCAGCGTGGTCGAGTTTTTTGATTGAATTTTCAATATCCACACTAGCGGCAGTATCGGTTCCATTAAGGCAAATTCCAACGTCCTCGGAACCGACAGGATGAGCGTCCATACCTTGTTTCCTTAATTCATTAGCAACAACCAAAGCTGAAAGTCTTTCACCAGCCGCTAACAATGTATTGACATCAACATAACTTTCTGGATTCTTAGACAGGTTGTGTAGCGATTTGTCGATTCCAGCAAGCACTTTCGTGAATTTTTCGGCAAATATCGATACGTCAAGTAGCGGTGAGAAGCGCAGATGTTGTTTCCTCAAGTCTGAAACCAACCTTGTAGCATATCTTGGTTCATTCGCTGCCCTTAGTAGTCGGTCGGTAACGCCCCATAGTGCAGAAACAACGATAATTGTCTTACTTTGCTGTTTGGCAATCATTTTAGTGATTAAATCAATGTCTGAGGAGTCCCTCAAACAGGAACCTCCGAATTTGTGAATTACTACATCATTCAGAGTAGAACCCTCCTCTGAGTGCAAGATCCGCTACAGCGAATTTAGCCATCGCTTCAACCACAGCAACAGCCCGCGGAGCAAGCACAGGGTCATGCCTTCCTTTGACCGTTAGTGGCTCTTGTTCATTGGTAGCGAGATTGAGAGTGACTTGTTCTTGTGGTATGCTTGATGGGGGCTTGAAGGCAACTTTGCAGAAAAAATCAGACCCAGTGGATAAACCTGCAAGTGCGCCGTCAGGTTTCTCACCCAGCATTACAGGGTTATCCTTGCTACCACCCCACGGATTGTTATGCTCGCTACCTTTCATTTCAATAGCAGCAAAACCCTCACCAAATTCAACGCCTCTGGCGGCAGGTATTGACATCATTGCCCTAGCTAGATATGGCTCGATGCCATCAAACCATGGTTCACCTATACCCATCGGCATATCAGATATTTGTAATTCTACTTCGCTGCCCACCGAATCGAGGTTCATTCTATGGTCTTCTACTAACTTGATCATATCGACAGCAGCTTCCGGGTCTTGACATCTTATGAGTTGACAATCTACATTTTGCCATTTTTCCGGACACTGCGCTATGGGCTTTGATTTAACATTGCCAATTGCCGAAACATGTGCGTTCACTTCAATGCCCAATTTGGCTATAATTGGCGAAATTATTGCTGCTGCGGCAACAATTGGGGCAGTTAACCGGGCACTGGATGTGCCTCCCCCTCGTAAATCGGCTTTTCCATCAGTTTTCTTCATCATGACCATGTCTTGATGGCCCGGTCTGGGTTGATTCGGCAAAAATGAATAATCCTTTGACCTGACATCTGAGTTTGCTATTGAAATCTCAATGGTCTCACCGTTGGTAGTAGAATCAGTTACGCCCGAAAGTAGCTCTACAATATCCGGTTCCCGGCGTTTACTAGCGTATCTGCCACCCGGTTTCCGATTGTCCATTTGGGACTGAATGGCGTCGAAGTCTAATTTTATGCCAGGAGGGACTCCTTCCAAGTATGCACCGACGCGTGGTCCATGACTTGTCCCAAATAGGGTGAGTCGCAAGACCTCACCAAGGCTCATTTGCATCGGTATCGCTAGTTGCTAGCGGTATTGGTTCAAGAACCTGCGCAAATTATTCTATTTCTAATTCATCCGTATCAAGCGACAAAAATTTTGTCTCAATTATTTGGTCACTAGACATCAGTCTACTTAACGCGGATTTGATACGCTCTGCAGATGAGCGAACCAGACTCGGAATGATAATTACCACTGCAGGTCCAGAACCAGTTACTCCAGACGCTCTAGCACCGTTGATAAATGCATCATTGGCAATTTTGCGTCCTTGAAGGTCGTTGGTAACTGAGCATACGGCTCGACCATTTATCGTTAGACAATTCAATAATTCACCTTGCTGTAACGCAATGAGTGCTTTTTCAAATTCTTGGAACAGCGGGGCGAAGTTTTCCAATTCTGGACGGGCTTTTCTCTCATCTCTCGCAGCAATCAAGACAATCCAATCATCTGGGTTAGGTCCGGGACCAGACATTACAACCCCTGACTCTATGTCCTCGGCATTTGCATTGATTAATCTCCAACCTTTGGTTAAGCAGGCCCATGAATCATCGATAGAGCCGGTGATAGATACACCAGCATTCATTTGTGCTTGCGAAGATAAACTCACGATTTCAAAATCAGACAAATCGGTATTTGTGGCTTCACACAGCGCTTTTATTCCTGCGACGGAGAGTGCGGCACTGGACTTCAAACCCCGATTTTTCGGTATTTTTGATGCTACTGCCCAATGTATGTCGTTTGCTTCTAAGCCTTCAGGCAGGGCTAATCCGTTACTTACCCAAGCGTCTACAACAGCTGGTAAAACATCATCAGAATCCTCAAGTTGGCGTTTACTCGGTCTGTCCAGAGCTTTGACAATTATTGGTAAATCTAGTGCAATTGAAGCGCCATAACCTGTCCCTGCAGCATGTAATAGGCTACATGCGCCGTGTGCTTGACCAGTTCCAATAACTGCCATTTCATACCTCCTTTGACGATATCGAAACTTGGTTGCCAATATGCCTTGAATACTGTGAATTATGGCATAATATAGAATCACCAACTGTCAAGTCCGTCACTGAAACCACCTGCCCTTCGCCTGCAACAACCCGAACGGTCTCTGCCTGTTGTAGGTATATAGAATTAGATATTTGATAGTCATTTTCCCACGAAATTCGCAAAAAAGGCCGCTTCTCTATCTTCAGTCGCCCAATTGTTGCAGCCCTTGATTCGCCATGATCAGAAACCAACATCACTTCATCTCCGGATGTTAATTCAGCAATGTATTTCGTTTTGCCATCCGCCATTAAGACATAAGAGTGTGGGGGGCCGGCATTCACCCTAAAAGGCCTCGAAGGGACATATTGTGAACTGATAACCTCGCCGTGAACAAGGGCCAGGGAAGATGCACTAGAACCGATAAGCATCCCCTCGCCGAGGAATATCAAGCACGTTAGATCAATGCAATATCTTTCACCAATACCGCCACCTTCGATATTTACTATCTTACCCTTGGTTAATTTGATTGAATCGTTTGTCTCGATTGGCACTGCATTGCTTTTGCTTTGATTTTCCATCCGTTGTGATTTTGCAATCATGCAGACTTCTATCAAGGAATCTTCTGGTTTTATGATAATAGCATCAGCACCTCTCTCAAGTGCGAATGCAATACCGTTGACATCCTCAGTGTGATTAACAACAACTCCTAACATGGTTCCGCTATCTTCGCATTCTGCAATGAGATTTTCAATAGGAATCATCTTCCAGTCGGTTAGTTCAACCACCAACCACTTTACTAGACCTATTAGTGCCCTGGCTTGATTGTAAGAGTTGCTGTCGCGAATTGCAACTAATTCTCCAACGAGTTCGCTATCATAACTGATAGCATTGCCATTTAGCGAAAATTGTTCACCATTGACAGTTAGTTTACTGTCGAAAACTGGGTGTAACTCTTCAATCGAAGGTGTTGTTCTCAGATCACACCAAACCTGCATGATATCAACTCACAAAGAACACTTTTCCATTGCCTCGTCAACAGAGCAACCATCGTGGACTATCATCGTAAGGGCTTTGGTTATTCCAGTAACGTCAGGGTGAGCAAATATTTGCCGACCCATACAAACTCCTGCTCCTCCAGCCTCCATTGATTGCTTGACCATAGTGAGGATTTGCTTAGTGTCCCCGGTCGATGGTCCGCCAGCAACAAGAAGTGGTATTGGTGCCCCTTGACAAATAGCCGCAAAACTCTGTTTGTCTCCAGTCCATACTGTTTTCACAGCATCGCAGCCTAATTCGAATCCAATTCTTGCTGCATGAGCATAGCCTTTTGTTGCATCGTTTTTCATCAGATTGACATTTTCTCCTCTAACATACAGCATGCCTAGAACTGGAACTTGGTTAAGGAATGCTTCCGAAGTTATGTGGCCCATTCTTTGGAGCATTGTTGATTCTTTTTTGCTACCAATATTGGCCTGAACTGATACTCCAACTGCACCTCGCATTATTGCTTCGTCAACGTCACCAACGAGGACTTTATTACTGTGATTTTTGCCACCATGTCTGGTTGATGCAGAAAGATGAGCAATCATGCTGGTTGCCGTTCCTTCACACAAATGGCTGTATTTGTCAACAACTCCTTTGTGAGCAACAATCACATTAGCGCCACCGGCTATTATTGCGGTGATTGTTGCTTCAATGTTTTCTAGCCCAACGCAAGGAAAATCTGTTACTCCGTGGTCAATTGGAACCCATACGCCTTTGCCCTTGGGCAAAATCTTGGCCATCACATCCTGCTTTCCCATATTAATCGCTAAAATCTCCTATTTCTCAATACTTTGCATACGAAAACTTCGACTTGAATAGCCATCGTGCTGGCCAATCATCCACCATCCTTCAACCGATGCTTCAAAAGACTAGTTCGCTATGGACTACACAATGGAACCGGTTACCTTGGTCGCAATGGGCGCCTTAAGCGGCGGTTTTTTGTTTGGAATTTATTACACTCTAATCCGCAGTGACGCTAAATTGAACATGCGTCCGGGGATGTCCGCTGAAGGATTACGCCAAGACACCGGAGCACCAAGTTTCGGTAGAACTAAGCAGGAAATAGATCGCAAACTAGCGATTGTTGAAGCAAGGCGTAGGAGAGCGGAACTAGTGGAATCAAGACTTGCTGCACAAGAAGCAGAACTCAGGGCAGCAGAGAATGCCCGTAAACTGGCAGAAGAGGCGGAATTGGAGCGGATTCGTCGTGAAGAGGCTAGACGCCGCGCTGAGGAAGCAGAACTCGCCCGCAAAGAGGCTGAAGAACAACAGAGAAAAGAGCAAGAAGAATCAGAACGACTTCGCTTGGAACAGGAATCAAAACTGGCTCAGGAACGCCAACAGGAAGAGGAACGTTTAGCCAAAGAGCGTGAGGAGTTGCGCCAAGCAGAAATGGCTGCTGCCGAAGAGCAAAGATTAGCCGAACTAGAGGCTGCCAAATTGCAGGAAGAAATGGAATCTAGAGCTGCAGCAGAAGCAGCAATGGCTGAGTTGCAAGCAAGACTCGAACGAGAAGGAGCAATGACTGGGGATGTGCAAATATCCTTGATGTGGGAAAATTTCAATGATTTAGATTTGCATGTCGTATGTCCCTCCGGCGAAAGAATTCACGGCGGCAACAAGAAATCAGAGTGTGGTGGAGAACTAGACGTCGATGCAAATGTCCGTCCAGAAACCAAGAAACCGGTTGAAAATGTAGTATGGCCCGGTGTAACTGCTCCTCCCGGAACATACCAAGTATATGTTCACCATTACAAAAAACACAGAAAGCGCCGCACTAAGGACCCAACAGGATTCCAAATAATTGTTAACAATGCTGGCGATTACCGAGAATATCACGGTGACCTTACTCACGGTGATCCGATAAAATTAGTTTGCCAATTTGATGTCCCCGATAGGGCTGAGCAGTCAGAAAATGCCAAACGCAGTTTGGAAGAACAAATGAGACTAGAGGCAGAGGAATCTGCACGGCTTGAGGAAGAGCGAGAAGCGGAAGAACAGCAACGCCAAGCAGACCTTGCTGAAGCAGAAGAGCAACGCTTAGCAGAATTAGAGGCTGCTCGCAAACAGGAAGAGCTGGAATCTAGACAAGCGGCAGAGACGGCAATGAAGGAATTGCAGGCACGGCTTGACAGAGAGGGAGCTCGCTCGGGGGATGTGCAGATTTCGTTGATGTGGGACAATTACAACGACTTGGACCTACATGTTGTGTGTCCATCTGGCGAAAGAATTCACGGCGGTAATAAGACTTCAGAATGTGGCGGCGAGTTAGATGTCGATGCAAATGTTCGCCCAGAAACTAAAAAACCAGTTGAGAATGTTGTTTGGGCAGATGAAACTGCTCAGCCAGGTGAATATCAGGTCTATGTTCATCATTACAAGAAACACAAGAAGCGTCGAACCAAGGACCCAACAAAATTCAAAGTTATCGTCAATAATGTTGGTGAACTTCTCGAGTTTGACGGTAAACTATCTCACGGTGACCCAATCAAGTTAGTTGCTCAATTTGACGTTCCAACAGCCGAAGAACGGCAGTCAAAAATTGACGCTATCCGAGCAGAAATGGATATACTGTCCGGTAACAATAACGACACCACTGAACCAGAGGTTGAGGTCGAGTTTGACGACGACCAAGACAATTGATTAAGACAGGATGTCAGTTAGTCTATCGTCGTCTCTAGCCTTTTTTATTGACCTAGCGATTCTTCTACCTGTCGACATTCTTTCTTCATTGATGTCAGAGTATGGTGACCCGCCGATGAATGGGTTTGAGCCGGCGACTATTCGAGCACTAATCTCGAATACTTTGAATTCTAGTTTATCAGTCACTATGGTCTCTAAACAGAAAGGTCCAATCATGCCTCTGCTTTCCTCTTCCAAAACAAATGATTCTGCGATTGTTCCCTCTGCCATCTCGAATGCTCTGGGCAGCAAGGATTCACGAATCACAACCGGTTGATTACCAGTGACAACAAATGAGGGTTCGAGGCTCATTTCACGTAAATCCCTGAGCGATCCCAATTTGTAAAATTCATCGACATTAGATTCGTCTCTTCTATCCATCGAGAGTAGTTCTAGTCGGCCAAGATTTCTTCCAGCATATTTTCCTTTGCCTTGAACTTGGTAACCATCCTCTGCTATTGGGTCGAAAAAGAAATGCAAATAGTATCGGCAACCTAAAACATATTCTTGGATGGTAAACTCTTCTTCAATGTCAACGTTCCGCCTGAAGTCACGGTAGTCCCGAGCAATAAAGTATCCTCTGCCACCTTTTGCTCCAGCATATTTTACGATTACTGGTCCATCTATATCGTGTGGATCTTCAAGCACTTTGGGCATGTCACAGCCACCTGCTTCAAGCCAATCTCTTTGTCTTTGGCGGCTGCTTTCCCAGTGTAAAATGCCACGATTCCCAAATGTAGGAACTTGTAAATTCTTGAAATTTGTTGAACCAAGATACTCAACGAGAGAACCATGGGGGATAATGATGACGTTTCGCTTTCTGAACCATTCTGCGTAGTCTAACATCTCTCGATAATCTTCTAGAATAAGCCACTCGTCAGGGTCAGCCCCTGGAAAAGCTTGGTAGATTTTTCTCCGGTTTTCTCCAACGGCAATACCCAAAGTTCGGAAGCCTTCTTTTCTCGCACCGTGCAGAATTTGTAGCGACGAGTGCGAAGCAACGACACCAATTGTCAATTTGTCTTTGTCGTAATCGGCGAGCCAAGATGCCAGTGTATCCTTGTCTACGCCCATGTCGACTGGTCCAGTATTCCCTCTATGAGCATTATGGCGTAATCAACGAATATATGCACAAAAAGACCCATAAGTAATCATCCAGATAGACAATTTACCGATAAAAATCAGTGAAAGTTCAAGTCTTGTGTTATCATCCATTGTCCATGGAAGGGGGAAAACAGCCGAGTAGGATGACTTATGGTAACTATCTCAGGTTGGAAGAGATGCTCGACCTACAAGAAGGGCCATCAGACTACTTTCCAAAACCATGTAATGACGAGAAACATTTCATCATAGTCCACCAAGCTTTTGAACTGTGGTTCAAATTAGTCATCACTGAGTTGAAGCAAGTGCATACATTGATGAGTTCAGAGCATATCGACGAAAATTCAATGCCAAAAATAGTTCATCACCTCAAACGCGTATCAGCAGTCTTCGACCTGATGTCGCAGCAGTGGAAAGTTATGGAGACATTGACTCCGCAAGACTTCCTGTCATTCAGGGACCGTCTTGGGACCTCGTCAGGATTTGAATCTTGGCAGTTGCGTCAGATAGAAATTATTCTTGGACTTGAACATCAGCAAAGAGATGCGGGCATGGACCCGCTCGACCATATGCAAAAACTCCAGCAAGAGGGAAAAATTTCGTCACAGGTTCTCGACGAGTTCAACACTGCTTTAGAATCGCCATCACTAAATGAATTACTAAAAAAATGGCTTCACCGCACTCCAATCAACGGTTCCTTTGTTGATGGCAACGATGATCAAAGCATGGTAAGTGAATACATAGAGAGCCATCTATCGGCTATGAACAAACACTCTGAATCAGTAATTGCTCACTTTGAATCAATCGGCCACGGCGACGCCTCCAGTTTGCGTGGTCGGCTCGAAAAATCGGTTTTGAGTGCCAAAGAATTTCTATGTCCGGGTGGAAAAGTAAATCGGTCTAGAGCAGGCTTATTATTCATTGAATCGTATCGCGAATTACCTCTATTAGCGTGGCCAAGAGTGTTGATTGATTCATTTGTCGAACTGGAAGAAGCTATTTTGTTGTTTAGAAATTCTCATGCTAGAATGGTTGAAAGAATGATTGGCAGACGAATGGGGACTGGGGGTTCCAGCGGTGTTGATTACCTAGATGCGACGCTAAAATATCGGATTTTCGTCGACTTGTGGACTGTTAGGACAATCCTTGTTAGACGTGACCTGTTACCCGATGTGGCAAATTCCGAGTTTTACGGATTCAACTCACAGCGCTGAATCATTCTTCGTGCGGGTCGATATCGATTGGGATGAGCTCATGTTCATATTCGTATAGAGCGATTTTTAGTGGGTCTAAAACATACCTTACAGATGCTTCCTCGAAGCCGTATAATGAAATCAGTTCATCTTTGAAAGCTTCTCTTAACACTTCTTCACCGGCGTAGAGTGGCGCACCCATTCCTATCTGTAGAGCCCTTGCTCCAATAATTCTAGCTCTCTCAAATCGGGTGTGTAGACGAATTGGCTTAACCATGACAATCACTTCGACGCTCAGTCGTATCCAACGCTAATAGCAGGTGTTTTTGAAAGTAACCCCAATTACTCTGATTCATCATCGACTTGTTTTTGCAGTCGACGGAATGAAATTAATGCCGGCATAAGACAGAATAATAGGATGACGAAAGTGACAATAGCAGCGTCGTAACTACCGTCGTGGAGCAGCAAGTCGCTGAGCGGTTCGTCGCTTAGTGTTAGTTCCTTGTCGCCAGTTGAGCTACTTGATAGAGATTTGAGTGACTGTGTTTCATCAGATTGCAAGATAAATATCAGTCGGCTTGTTGAGTTGCTGACCCAATCTGACATGTCTAATTCACGTTGTTGATTATCGACCGTCATCATGCCGGAAGCAGTGTTGTTTAGCAAGCGGTCATCAAATTCATGTTGTATAGGTTCCAGTTTCCAAATACTAAGATTGTAGACAGATGAGGTATTCCAATACAATACATTGTTGGTAATCGACAGATTATCGATACCAGAGAAATTTGCTGTTGACCCCGCAATGCTTTGGTTTAATTCTGCGCCTTGACCTGCCCCAGTCAGCAAACCATCACTATTGATTACAATAGATGGGATGAAAATTAACCGATATTGGTTGGCAAATTTCGCACTGGAATGGTTGAGATAGTTTCGGTCATTTATTGAAGGGTGATGATGTATCAACGCTATTCGTTCAGTGTTAATAGAATCAATCATCAATTCTAATGATTCGCAGGGCTCACACCAATCGGCGCCATAATATTCGACTAGGGTCTCTGCCCTAACTCCCTCACATGTAGCACTTTCACATGGATAGTCAACAAAGAATACGTCTAAAACACTCGAGTCTTCATTAGTGACAGGATAATTCTCTGCGTTGCTTTGTGCGCTTATTGCTGGAGCAACAATAATGTTGCACAACATAATTATCAACAAAACAACAGGGTATTTATTCGAACCACTGGGCCTTGATTTCATAAGGCATGTGTTCAAAAGGGGCACACTTCTCCTATAACCCATGGAGGAGGCTTGGTGGCGACGCCCTTCAACATTACCTCTTTTCATCCTACTATTCGCTGTCCTTATCATTTCATTTGGTGGAGCAATCAGGATACACGATGCCGGGGAGTCTTGCCCTGATTGGCCGAAGTGTTTCGGCACCTATGGATTCGATATATCTGAGGAGGAACAGGCGGCGTATTGGGAAGAGAATCCAGACGAGATAGATTCGAGAGGAGCAGATCATCGCTATACCGTCTTTGAGATATTTCTCGAATGGTTTCACCGTGCTTTAGTTGGTGTAATCGCCATACCAGTCTTGCTGAATGTAATTGTTGCCAAACGTAAGATTGACTTCTATGGCAAACGTAATTTTTACTCAGCCGTATTCATTGCTATTTTGCTTGTCATTCAAGCGATTGCTGGCGCAATTACTGTATTTTACGATAATGCAGACTGGTCCGTAGCACTACATCTGTCACTTGCTTCGATATTCACCGCCTCGATTCTCTGGCAATACAAACTCACTAGGGTAAAAGAAGGCGCTGGGTGGAAATTTCTCCAGGTGGCTCCAGAATTCAAGCAACTTTACCAGAAAAAGTTTGACTTAATTGCGCTATCAGTTTTGATTCTCTTGGTTTTGGGAGCATGGGTTTCATCTACTGCTGGCGGTCAATATAATCAATCATGCTCTGTCGGTTTTCCAGATGCTTGGCCTCAGTGCAATGGTCAGTTTTTCCCTACTTTAGATAACTCGGGAATACTTGTCCAAATGATACATAGAATAGGAGCATTGTTAGTAGGTGTGGTATTAATAGTCGCCTTGCTAAGGCTGAAAGAGGAGCAATCAAATTATCACAATGCAAAGCCATTCTATAACGCACTACTGCTTACTTCGCTGTTGTGGTTTGCTAATCTTATGATTGGTGCTGCTTACTTGATTAAAGCCAAGATTGGCGAATTTCCCGAATGGATATCTCTATTACATCTGCTAGGTGGCGTATCAACATTCATAGTTGCGGCTAGTGGGCCGATGATGTTTAGATTGAGCAACAACAACTTGTCAGACAGTGAAGAGTGATCACATGACAAATACACAACTGGACATCCCTCACCCAGGGTGGCCAAAAGTGTTCATCAGGCTGATGAAACTAAGAGTAATTGTCTTATTGCAAATTACCGCAATATGTGCTATTCTTGTTCATGACTTGTTGGCACGTCACGGCCTAATTGATGTCACTAGAACCTGGGAAGACACGTTCTACGCATCATTAATCACGGTTGTCGGCGGCACCCTTTCCGCTGGCGGTTCTAATGCCATCAATATGTGGTTCGACGCTGATATTGACCAGCACATGCGAAGGACACAAAACCGACCAGTGCCAATGGGGCACATATCTGCAACAGGAGCATTACTGTTTGGATCTGTTATCGCAGTTTTGGGTTCCTCATTATTTCTCTTGGTAAGTTGGAAGGCGGCATTTTGGTCATTTTTCTCGGTATTATTCTATGTGGTAATCTACACAATTTGGCTCAAAAGGCGAACGCCTCAAAACATCGTCATAGGCGGAATTGCTGGCTCTACTCCACCTCTCATTGGGTGGGCTGTAGCTGCTGCAGATTACACAGGCGGAGTTAATCCGCTAGATTTGGGCTCGGCAATTCCTTGGATGTTATTCGCGCTAATTTTCCTTTGGACTCCACCACATTTCTGGGCCTTGGCGCTATACCGATCTGGCGAATATGCCGAAGCGAAAGTGCCGATGATGAATGAAGTTAAGGGTGCTGAACATACAATTTTTCAATCAAAAGTTTACTGTATACTTCTTTTCATGCTGGGTTCAGTTCCATGCTTCTGGCCCGAATCGGGTCTGCCCTTGATATGGGCATTTATCGCTGGAGGTTTGACACTGTGGTATGCTGCATCAGTATGGGCGATAGATCCGAATGAACCATTCGATAGCAATGGTAGAATGCCAAAGGCAGCAAAATCGTTCTTTAGGTCGCTTTATTACCTTGGTTGGATGTTTTTGTTGCTGGTTTTGGTGAGCGTGATTCCACCAGAATCATTAGGTTATTTTGGCCCACTTTCACAAAACTAACTGGCCAAAAATCAACCGTCATATTCATGACCACAACTAATTTCGCTGAGTTCACTGCGGCAGTCGCATAGCCTGGCCATTGCGCCGGATTGCTAATCCGGTGGTGTCTCACCTCGGGAGTTCGAATCTCCCCTGCCGCGCCAAATCAAAAGAAGTCGTCAATCTCATCAGCCATAGATTCAGCAGCTAATCTTTTGTTTCTTGCATTAACAACTCTACGAAGTCTTTTCAGGCGCTTGGCAATAAACGCTAGCATGATGAATCCAATGCACAGAGTGGCAAGGGTAACGATGCCGGCGGTTTGGAACTCCTGTTGCTCTAAATCATCTGAGAAGTCTCCTAACCACTCACTACCCAGTGGTGGTTCTGGCTCCGGTTCTGGCTCTGGAATAACGTGTTGGTTGTAGTCCCACCACTCATTCTCGATGTGTAGACGCTCGACATTTGCTGATGGATAGATGATTACCGTCCGCTCATTGCCAAATTGGTCGCTCGGTGTCAAAATGTAGTAAAATGTCTTCATTGGCCTAATACTATCGTCATCCATTCCGCTGACTGTGTAGGTATAACTCTCGCCTGGAACATATATCATATCACTTAGAATCGGTTCAATCAGTGCTAAGTCCATTCCGTTGGGATTCTGTTCGGTTCGATACATATCCCAGGTTTCATTATCCTCTCCTTCTGTTGGCCAAACCCATGATATTGTAACTTCATAGCACATATTCCAATCTCTGTATTGGTCAAAGCACGCAGTATCATTGGTAAATTTCGAGTTACTCTGCATGTTTACGACCGACGTTGATGGTGGAGTAGAGTCGCCACATATTGCAGCCGCGGTGCCATTTTCCATCGAAACGTTGGCTAAATTGTTGAAGGTTTTACCAGTTCTGTCGACTGGGATTATGGCATATGAGGAGCAGTAACCGTCTGGGACGGTGATGAGGTCTTCCCAGCTCGTTTGACCAAGTGGGACGAAAGTTCTGAACGAATCCAACACAAGATCCTCCCAAATTAATTGATTATAATTCTCTTGAGGCGATTCAAAGATAGTACCGCCAAATTCTGGGACAATTTTTTGATGGATGTTCCAGCCAAGTATGTAGTCACTTTGTGTGTCACCGTAATCATCCCAAGTCAACTCAAGATTGCCGTCAGAGATCAACCCAACTGAGAAGTTCCTTGCCTCGATATCGGGTTCACCCAAATCTCCGATAACAAGGATTGTAGTTGGCTCGTATAGTCTTGCAAACATCACGGTCTGATTAACAAAACCATAATGCTCAGGGTTGAAATATTCCCAGTTTTGGTCGCCAAAAGAATCTAATTTTCTCAATTCAACATTCGAATATGATATTCCAGAAGGTAGCGCGTGGAATAGATTTAATTCGACATCTAACCAGTTTTGCCCATCAAAAATTGAGGAATCAGTGCTGGTGTCAACAAGGTCAAATTGATACAACATCAGAGGCATTTTGCCGCCGCCAATATTGTAATCTTGCCTAATATTTGGCAGTGCTGAGTCGTGGATAATTTCAACGGTGTTGGAGGGCGAGGTTGCAGATGCAGAATAGAAAGGATCGTTGTCTATGGCAATTTCAGAGAACACTAAGATGCTGAAGTATAGGATTTCACTATTGCCGAGAACGTCACTACTGATTAGTTTGAAAGTATGACTGCCTAAGCCATAATCAGAGGTATTAAGCAATATTTGTTGTCCATAATCAATGTTGATTAATCCAGAATACCACCATGAATAATTTACTGGACCAGCCGAAAAGGGATTGACATTAGCAGTAATCGAGATGCTCTCATCATCGGTATACCACTCTTTCTGGTTGCTAATTTCAATGGTTGTAGACAACTGAGATACAACTACATCGGCAACCTCTTGAATAGTGTTGTCTAGTGCGTTTGAGTCATAATTTCCACCTATCTGCGAGGGCAGATTTGCTTGGAGGTTGATTGAATTACCATGGAGCAGCATATCAAATACACAGGTTCTATGCTGGTTAGGCACCAAGAAGTCTATGTTGCATGTTTGCGTGAATTGCTCACCATCACTGTTTGAGATAATTAAGTTAAGAGCGAATGCATTGGCAGTGGAGTTGCCGTTGTTACTAATCAAAATTGATACCATATCAGTTCCGTAGAGATAACTTTGTTCAGATGGATTGTGGCTGGGATACATATTATCGATTGATATGTCTAATTCGGTATTGATGACAATCGCTACCGAATTTAGATTATTGTCATCATTTTGGTCTCCGTATGGGCTGCCTGTAGAATCAAAAATACCGTACAAAAGCGTGTATACTCCGTCCTCATTGTGCTCAAAAGTAGGCAAAGCCATTTGGAAGGATTTGTAGAATGAATACTTCGGGAAGTTTTCGGTAAATTCATAGTATTCTGCGATCATAGTTGATTGATTTTCATTCCACAATTGCCACCCCAGTGATGCATTAAGGTGGCATGTTGCACACAAGTTGGCGAAGCCAGAAAAGGTCATGTTATACTGCGTATTATTAGATAGTAAGGGTGTACCTTCATAGTAGGCAAGATTTGACAGGGTATCGATGATATTTTCATTTACTTCAATCTTGAAATCAGTGTATTCCAGCGTTGAGTTAAGCTTGAAATTTAAGACATCATCGGTTGGGTTCATATCAAATTCATCAAACTGATAAATTACAGTGATGGTCTCGTTGATTCCATTTGGATAAAACCCACTCAGAGAAGTAAAGTTACTAACTTCACCTGGTGCCATAGGGGGAATGAGAATTGAACCCTCATCAATCCGCTGTGAAATGCACACATTGGTTACTTTCTCGCCTAAACAAACATACCAACTAATCGTTCTTGGGTCGGAAGGGTCAGAATCAGAATTGTTTAGTTCAACTGTAAAGTAGGTGGGCTCATAAGCTGGAATGAAGTCAAATTCTGCTGGTGTAGAACCAATGATGGAAATATTACCAGTTGTTGAGGCCTTTGCTGTATCAACTAACGCAATGCTGGCAAGCGATGTGAAAAGCATCAGCATAACGACAAAAATGCTGGAAAATCTGTGACCCCTCGATTGCTTAGTTGCCACACTCATATGCTCTCCTAACAATTGACATTCAAAGACTCATCGGCGAGAATAACCCTTATCACCTGAATTTTAACATAATTGCTCTGTTCCATCGGCAGCCTCTTGAGTTGGCTGGTGCTCGGGTTATCATGAACTCCGTTCGGGCATCTCTAAACAGGGATGAGAATGGGATGACTGCAGTTATTGAATTTCTCTCTGCATTTACATTATTCTTGATGATTCTAACGGCATTTCTCTCGTTAGCACAATTAGAAATGGGTTCTAACGACACATCTGTTGACCGCCTCGATAGAGCAGCAGCACAAGGTTTAGACCGAATGACGTCAGACGGCGGATGGTATGTGCCAATGCTCGATGATGGTAGTTTGGATTACCCAAATTCAACATCGAACTGGCATCTACAACCAATCGATGAGCTAAATCAGGGAATTGTTCTTGCAGGCTTGATGAATGACAATAAACTCGATTTCGAACGTATTGACGCCCTCAGTAACATAACTGAAGATAATTTAGCGCAAGGGCTCGGTTTAAGTGCCAAATATAGCCTGTATTTGGAAATCAAAATAACCGAATCAGATGTCCCTAATCGTGTAGATTTAGTACTCTTTACCGGAGGAACTGAGAGGGGAACTGCTCAAGCATCGTCAACATCATTCAAAGAAATTCAGCTGGGACAGGAAAAGTTCCTGCTTATTCTCGAAGTCCATAATGGCGGCAGAAAAGCCAATAATTTACAGATAACAGAAATCAGCCCGAGGTCGGTATCAGGTTCGCCCGAATGGTTTGAGTTGTATAATCCAAATGATTTTGCTATTGACATGAATGGTTGGAGTTTCCTTCATACATCGCCAAACCAAGATACTAGTTTACTACTACGTGAGGGAGTGATTTCAGGCAATTCATTAACCATTTTGACTGGAGATCCTACTTCTCAGAACACAGGAAACGCCGATCACATTATTGATCTGGGCAGTGAAGGGTTTCTCGGAGTTGGACAATTAAACATGTTAGATGATGGTGGAGGAACACTAATCTTGTCGTATACTCAGCTTAGCGAATTCCAACCTTTTGAGGTGATGCGAGTTACGTGGGGCGGGGATACTGGGTATTTCTTGACGCCCAGCCAGTCATTGATTCACGTTGGTGAAGTATTCCCGCCTACAACTGAGGATTGGGAAGTTTCTAGTAATCCAACTCCCGGAATTTTACCTTAGCCTCAACCGATTCAATCTCTGGCATAATAATCGGATGCTTCATGAACCTGTGAGGGTTAGCGGTATTGTTCCCATGCAGCCAGCAGGTATGTATTCCCGTGATAGGTGTGTGACCGGTGTTCACGGTCTTGATGAAATATTACGCGGCGGAATACCTTATGGCTCTACAGTATTGGCTGCTGGCACTTGTGGCTCGGGAAAAACCACACTCGGAATGGAATTTCTCGTTCGAGGCGCAAATGCAGGTGAAGCCTGTGCACATTTTACTGCAACAGAGCCGTCGGTAAAGTTGCTCGAAAACATTCGACAATTTGCGTTTTTCGATATGAAAATGGTCGATACTGGGCTCATCAATGTCTTTGATATGGATGTGTTATATTCCTGGCTGGGTCTAGAGAAGTCAACATTTGACCTTGACGATGTCCACTCATTAATCAAATCAATTGTAGACATTGTCAATACCATTGGGGTAACAAGGCTCGTAATTGACTCGGTAACTACTCTTTGTTACAAAATTAAATCTGAACAATTGATACGTGACTTCCTGTTTACTCTGGGTAAGAAATTAGCAACCTTGGGCTGCACAACAATCCTCATCGCTGAAATTACATCTGCGACAGAAAATGCCCACTGGTCTTCATTTGGTGTAGAAGAAGCCATCTGTGATGGTATAATCGTTCTTGGAGACATCGAGAGAATGGGGCATTTACTGAGATTTTTGCAGGTTGTTAAAATGCGAGGAACCTCTCACAGCAGAGCCAAGCACGCTATCGAACTGACACCCCTAGGCGTAATGCTTACGCCCATGCTAAAATGGGGTGCAATAAGCGATAATGTAAACAGATGGGGGTCCTGAGATGTTTGAGTTAGACCAAGGTATAGCTGACCAACTCACTGAAGTATCCTTGAATAGTTCAGTCCAAGTTAGGTGCGGTAACTCAAACTCATTTATGGTGACCGCTAGTACCCTTATCCCTCTTTTGCAAATGTTCGAAATGAAAGGAGTCTATATCTCCGCCAGCCGAGGGGCAGCTGAGGTAATCCAAGCATTCGAGTCAGTCGGTATTGATGTCTCACAAATTCAGTTTATTGATTTGGTATCCTCAGGCATTCTTGGCGGTACAAATATTCCATACACAAACGTTCATTTTGTCGATAGTCCGATTATGTTAGAATCTATTTTGTTGAGGACTTTATACATCCTACAAACCAACCAATCAGAGCGTAATTTCGTATTTGTGGACAGCGTAAATGCGCTGGCGATTTACAATGATGATCGTATGTTGGCAGAATACCTTCACACATTTATCAATACATTTAGGCAGCAAGATGTGTTATCGGTCATCCTCAATGTACCGGACCAAACACCACCATTGGTATTGTCAAACCTAGATCTATATTGTACTGATTTAGTCGACCGAGGTCAGGTAGTAATCCATTAGGTGTTGATTAGATGGCAAGAGAAATTCAATTTGACCCGGAGGACGAGGACTTCTTCGGCAAAGTAGGTTCTTTTGGCGTACCAAAATTCGATAATGAAATGCGGGGCGGTGTCCCGCGAGGCTTTACCATGATTGCCTTTACAGATACGGGTTCAGGTAGTGAATTATTTGCTAAACAATTTGTTTCGCCAGCCGAAGAGGCGGAAAACACAATCTACATCTCAACCAACGAAGGTCAAGCAGAAATAGTGAGAATTTTTCAGAAGTATGATTGGCCACTTGATATCAATGTTCGGACTATTGGCGAGGAATATAATTCAAACGTTTTGGAAAAGGAACTACTTGCCAGCAGATATCGCTTGGAAGGATTCCGCCTAGAAGATATACAAAGGCTTGCTCAAACACGATTTGTCGATGAAAATAATCAGGATTATCTAACTGAAGTTACCAATGAAGTAATGGCATTAGGGCCTTATTTCAGGGCAGTGGTTGACAGCTTAGATTTCTTTTTGCAGCGCGACGATCCTGCTAGAGTCGTTGCGATGGTCAGGATGCTGCAAGCGCACGCACAGATGTATCGTGGATTGCTATTTATCACTGTGTCAACCGATGGGCTATCGCCCAATGTAAAACAAGAATTAGCATCGATTGCCGATATGGTGTTGTCATTCCAGGTCCGTACCATTGGAACCGATTTTGAGACCTCAATGATGGTATCAAAGTTTCGAAATGCACCAGAGAATTTGAAGATCCTTGTTTTCAGAGTTACTCCGGAAGAAGGAATCACCCCAGAGACCGTCGAGCGTATCGCTTAAACTCAAAACGATATGTCCAAAGGGGGCGGGCTTGACCAAATACCATGGCGGGTCGCAGTGCAACCGGTGGTTACGACCCGTCGGGTATCGACTTAGACGAATGGGAAATCCTTGAATCCCAACTCGAAGAATCAATTCCTAACTATGATCGAGTTAATCGCTTGATGACCTTCGGCCAAGATGCAGTGTGGCGCAAGAACGTCCGAAATCATGCTGAATCAGGGATGAAAGTATTGGAAGTTGGTTGTGGACCTGGTTCATTTGCCGAGGACATTGAAAATGTTGATTTGACATGTTTGGACCCATCTGAAGAGATGCTAAAAGTTGCTAAAGTAAGAGTCAATGAGGCGCGCAAACTTAGAGGCGAAGGGCCCGCAGATTATGTCCTTGCGATTGCGGAATCAATACCTTTGCCTGACAATACATTTGATAGAGTATTTTGTCTCTTCTCATTCCGCGATTTTCAAGACAAGAGAAAGGGTTTGGAGGAAATACTGCGAGTGCTCAAACCCGGCGGGCAGTTAGTGATATGTGATGCTGGAAAAGCCAATTGGTTACATGGTCTTGCTGGCCGAATTTGGATGTCAACAGTTGTCCAATGGATGGCTCGTTATGTAACCAAGAAGAAAGATCACCCCTGGAAAGGCTTGGCCAAAACTTATTCGCATTATGGAACCAATGGATATTACCGTAAATTAATGCGGGAAGTGGGCTTTGAGAACGTACAAGGGCGCTTGTTATTGCCATTTGGTATGGCAAGCAGATTTAGAGGCCACAAACCAAATGATTGACAACGTGTTTTGATTTAGCAAAAAATTGTATCTTCTTCAAATCATTACACTCATAAACCCCCTATAGTTGGACAAAATCACAGGTGATGACTTTGACAATGGCTGATGTCTTGCGAAAAATCAAACAAACCGAAAGAGAGGCTGCAAGGCAATTGTCACAAGCCAAGGAAGAAGCATCAAAAATAGTCTCAGATGCCAGGAAGAAATCTGCGGAAATTGTGTCCAAAGCATCAGATGATTCAGTAGCAAATACCCAAGCAACTCTCGACGCAGCCCGCGATGAAGCATCAAAGTCGGCTGACAAGGTTCACAAAGAAGGGGCTAAATCTGTTGACGCAGTATCCGCAACAGCCAACAAGAATATTTCCAAAGCGGTTGACCATATTTTGAAAACCATGTCCTCATTGTAGGTGATAACCATGTTTGAAACTGCCGAAATGTCCAGATTAACAGTGGCATCTCCAGTTGAAAAAATGGAAGAAGTTCTAAGAATTTGTGCAGATCTTGGGTGTGTTCACATCGAAGAATACGGAAATTTTGAGGATGGTATCGGCGTTGGCAAATCAATATCATCAGAATCCTCTACTAAAGTAAGCCAACTACTAACCAAGGCTAGAGCATTGCAAGCAGAGATAGCTGCAGTTAACGCTGATGGCGCCAAATCTGTCGCCGAAGCCCGAAAGTTGGTTGACAGTATGTCCAATAAAATTGACCATGCCCTTGGCGACATTGACAGTATCAGAGACGCTGAATCTGAGATTGGCCAACTTCAAGAGCGAATAAAGGCACTCGAGAGGGTTGCACCACTTGGCATACCGCTCGATTTGATGGCCGGTTTTGATGGGGTGGAGTTATTTATTGCTGAGACATCAAAATCATCCAAGGCTAACGCTGAATTTGCCGACATCCTATCTGACATCGAGCTACAAGCCGCTAAGGGCGTCATCGCAGTTGCCTGCCGGCCGTCTGAAAGCGCTGCCGTCCAGATTGGCCTCAGTGCACTCGGGGCTAAGCCAATCCAAATCCCATCAGGCGAGGGTTCGGCCGACAAAATGATTGCCAACGCCAAGTCAAATATACAGACCCTAGAAGCAAAGATAGATTCAGCAAACAAGGCAGTTAGTCAATGGTCGATTGATAACGGCCGAGATTTAGTCGTCTTACTCGAACACTTGGAGAGAGAAGAATCGATATACACTGCTCCAACATTACTTGCCGTCAGCAATCAGGCTTTTGTTCTCGATGGTTGGGTTCCATCGGCTGATAAATCTAAAGTTGAAACAGCATTATCCTCTGCCGCATCACACATTGCAATCGAAGAATATGTAGATGACCACCACCATCATGGTGATGATGGGCACGATGACCATGATCACAAGAAAACAGTTCCAAAGGAACTAACAATGCTATCTGATTACTTGGACAGCAAGGGTATTTCCGTATTCGAATTCTTCAAAAATATGGATCTTGACGATTCAGGCCACTTAGAATTTCCTGAAATCGAAGCAGCCATGCAAAAGGCCAACATTCCGGACCTGCCGCCATTGAACATGGCTAGGTTCTTAGCCGCTATAGATCTCAACAGAGATGGCAAAATTAACCTTCCAGAATTAGATTTGGCAGTAGGCGCTATTAGAAACGGCACCTATCACGCTGAAGAATACCACGACGATGCGCAACCTCCGATTAAATTCGAGAACGGCGATTTCTCAGAACCGTTTGAATTACTAGTAGACTTAGTGGGTCGTCCAAAATATGGAACATTTGACCCAACACTGCTGATGACCTTCACATTCCCTATTTTTTACGGCATGATTCTCGGAGACTGGGGATACGGGCTAGTATTATGTGCGATTGCAGCATATTTTGGCACCAAGCCATTTGCCGCCGACCCTCTAGCACAGAATGGCCTGACCATTCTGAGATGGATGGGAATCTGGTGTATTATATGGGGACTAATCTTTGCTGAAGGATTCGGCTTTGTTTGGGATGATACAGGACAAATGGGCAACTCCTCACCATTTGACTTCATCTATGATTGGACTTACTATAACATTCATGTGCCTGGAGCATTAGCTGACTTGCTTGCAATGGGAGGTTTGCATGTTCCTTTCCACAGAGCGACCCCGGGCGGTGGCCTACAGGAGTATGTTGTGCTCTCAGTATATGTTGGAGTTCTGCACATATTTGTTGGTCTATTCATCGGCCTTTACACCGTTTGGAAGTCCCATGGCGCTGCTGCGGCATTCTTCGAAAAGGGTTCGTGGCTCCTAATCATGACCGGCGGCACAATGCAAGCCCGCAACATGGTGATGGGCTTTAATGAATTATTTGAATTCCAAATTTGGACGGTATTTATGGCGGTTGGGTTGGTTTCACTAGTAATTGGCTTGGCTGTTTATGAGAAGTTTGGCTGGGTTGGCGGATTGGTAATGGGCCCAATCGAGATATTTGGCTTACTTGCAAATACCCTATCCTATCTCAGGATCATGGGTGTCGGTGTAGCCGGAGTTAAGATTGCAGAGATTTCTATCAACATGGGTTGGGAAAAGATTGGTCCGGCAATGGATGCTGGAGATTATCTTGGGCTCCTGTTGGGCATAGTCTTATTCGTTCTAGTGCAGTTGTTTGCAATTGCTTTAGGTATATTATCACCTTCAATACACGCCATCCGTCTACACTTTGTAGAGTGGATGGGTAAGTTTTACGACGGCAGTGGCAAAGCATTCTCGCCACTTGGCGGTCGAACCCTTCATGTGGAGGGTAAATCATAGTCCATCGGACAAAACAAAGGAGGTAGCAAAAATGAACAAGAATACCCTGAAAATGAGCCTAAGAACCCTGATCGTCTTGCTGGCATTGACCCTTGTAGCACAAGGCGTCGCTGCTCAAGATGCAAGTGACAGTGGAGAAGACACGAACGTAGGAAACATCGGTAACCTCGGTGTTGGTATTGCGCTAGGATTAGCCGGACTAGGTGCTGGCTACTCCCAAGCCGCAATCGGTAGTGCTGCAGTCGGCATGCTTGCCGAAGACGGCAGCAAGTTCGGTTACGCACTGATCTTTACTGCTCTACCAGAATCTATCGTTATCTTGGGCGCACTGCCATTGTTCCTTCAGTGAACATCGACCTTTGATAGCCGCACAGGCTGTCGGAGACAGGGAGGAATCAAGATGACGCTGGAAACATTGGCTAAAGATATCGCAGCAGCTGCAGAAGCAGATGTGAAAGCGCTTATCGACGAAGCCAAAGCTGAAGCAAAACAAATACTGGATGAAGCGAAAGATAAGGCTTCTACCATAACCGATGAAGCCAACTCTCGCGCTGAGCGAGAAGCGGCGCAAATCGCCCGTGAGGTTGTTGCTAGTGCAAGGCAGGCGAATCAAAAATCAATTTTGATTGCTAAACGCACGGCTATGGACGATACACACGCAGCGGTGAAAGAACAACTCGCAGACCCAGGATTCAAAGGGCGTGCAAGCATGTTGAAGTCACTAATGGCTAAAGCTGACAAGGTCGCATCAGCAGACTTTGTCATCAGGCCAGTTGAAGTCGACAAAAAAGCGCTTAGTGATTTGAAAGGTAAGCGTAAAGTTGGCTCATCAGTTGACGGTCTTGGTGGCTTTATCTTGGAAGCTGCAGATGGTTCTGTATCATATGATATGAGATTTGACACCTTGCTAGAAACTGCATGGGGTCAATCACTTTCTGAGGTTAACAAAATATTGTTTGAGTGAGGTGATGATGTTGGCTGGAAACACTGCATATGTTGCTTCGAGAGCAAAATCTCGAAGGAAAAAACTTGCCGATTTGGCAAGAATGCGACAGTTAATCAACCAGTCAACCGACCAACTCACCGCCTCAGTTAGTAGCATGGGTTATGCTGATGAAGTAAATCTCTATGCAGGCAAGTTGAGCGGTGCAGACTTAGTAGAAGCAGCATTGACACACAACTTAGAAGCAGAATTATCTGACATACTCAAGATGTGTAATGGAAAAATAAGAGAGATTGTTGAAATCTACACTTCCCGTTTTGAATATCAAAATGCTAAGGTCGTGCTACGCTCTGTAGTTAACGATGTGGAACTCGGCAAGGTGGCTAATTCGATTCTACCTGACCTAAATGAAATCAACACGCCTTGGCTTAAGATAATTGAAACTGCAGATGATTTACGCTCGGCTGCTTTGCAAATGCGGCGTAAACCATTCGGTGCTGACCTCAAAGCACTGCCGGAAGACGCCAGACTCGCTCAGTATGAAGACACGCTAGATCGACACTACTTCAAATCAGCACTCAAATCTCTAACTGCAAACAATCCAGCCACAAGATATCTGAAAGACTACCTTTCGATGGAAATAGACCATCGAAACATAATGAATATTCTTGAGGCAGATTCAATCGGTATCTCGTCTGAGGAAATCTCAAAATTGCTGATACCAGGTGGAAAAATACTCCCTACTAGGTCGTTTTCAACGATTGCCGCAGGGGGAAGGTCAGCCTTGTTTGATGTTTTGAGAGCGTCTTCGAAATTCGACATGGCTCATTTTGAAGGTCTACTTGAAGAAGTGGCCAAAGCCAGAAGCCTAGATTCAATAGTAACATGGTTCAAAGAACGGGAATATAAGTTCATGAAGAAAATGAGCTATCTCCATCCTATTTCTGCGCTACCAATAGTTTACTACGTTGCAATGAAGGTTCAAGAGGTTGCTGACTTGAGAATTATTGTCAGAGGAAGATTTGCTGGCCTACCAGCCGAAGTGCTTGAGGCGCACATTCTATGAGGTGATTATGTGGAGTTAGCTGTAGTAGGTTCGCAGGAATTCACCTTAGGATTCCAATTAGCTGGAATCTCTAACACCTTCAATCCAGAAACGGAAGACGAGATGTCTTCCCAACTAAAATCACTACTAAATTCAAAAGAGGTTGGAATTATTGTCATCGACTCGGCAATAATGTCAACCTTGCCGGAGAGGTTGAGAAATCAACTCTCGGCATCTGTCACCCCAACAGTTCTCGGAATCGGGACTGAGGAGGACACAACTTTGCGAGATACAATCCGCAAAGCAATAGGAGTCGACTTATGGAAATGAATTCCAACAAGGAGGAAAAAATATGAGCAATGAAGGAGTAATATACCGAATATCCGGGCCGGTAGTAACCGCCACTGGAATGAACGCAGCTATGTATGACGTTGTCAGAGTAGGTCATGAAGGACTTATGGGTGAAGTTATCGAACTTCACGGTGATAAAGCAGTCATACAGGTTTACGAAGATACCTCTGGTATTAGACCAGGAGAACCTGTGTTGAATACAGAAGAAACTCTCTCTGTGTCTCTGGGTCCCGGTTTATTGACCCAGATTTATGATGGTATCCAAAGGCCTCTAGCAACATTGGAAGAAGTCATGGGCGTATTCATCACCAGAGGTGTTGATGCTGATGCTTTTGATCTTGAAAAGAAATGGACTTTCGAACCAGTAGTTGCCAAGGGCGATGATTTGGCCAGCGGTCAAGTAATTGGTCATGTGCAAGAAACTGAGACGATTGTTCACAAGATTATGGTTCCTCCAGGTATGAGTGGCAAAGTCAAGAGCATCAAATCGGGTGACTTCAATGTTACAGAAACCGTGTGCACCCTCGACAACGGCACTGAATTACAGATGATGCAAAAGTGGCCGGTTAGGTCGCCAAGACCATTCCGTCAGAAGTATGCACCAGATACTCCGCTAGTTACTGGAATGAGAATTCTTGATTTCTTGTTCCCACTTGCCAAGGGCGGTGCTGCTGGAATTCCCGGTCCTTTTGGCTCGGGTAAGACAGTTACACAGCAGTCCTTAGCCAAGTATTCCGACGCTCAGCTTGTTGTTTACATCGGCTGTGGCGAACGTGGTAACGAGATGACAGAAGTATTGGATGAGTTCCCTCATCTAATTGATCCAAACACCGGTAAGCCACTGATGAACAGGACTGTTATGATTGCCAACACATCCAACATGCCCGTAGCTGCTCGTGAGGCTTCTGTTTACACGGGCATTACTATTGCTGAGTATTTCCGTGATATGGGCTATGATGTTGCGCTTATGGCAGACTCTACATCGAGATGGGCAGAAGCAATGCGTGAAATTTCCTCACGTCTAGAAGAGATGCCTGGTGAGGAAGGTTACCCTGCATATCTATCTTCAAGAATTGCAGAATTCTATGAGCGCGCTGGCCGTGTTGAGACTTTGAATGGCGATGACGGTTCAGTAACAGTTATCGGTGCGGTATCACCACCTGGTGGAGATATTTCGGAACCGGTATCTCAAGGAACCCTGAGAATCGTGAAGGTTTTCTGGGGACTTGACGCTGGTTTAGCAAGACAGAGACACTTCCCGGCGATTAACTGGCTGAATTCTTATTCTCTTTACCCGCAGAGTCTAGACCAGTGGTTTAGAGATAACATTGCACAGGACTTCCCAGAGATTAGAACTCAAGTAAGCGGTCTATTACAGATTGAAGCAGAATTGCAAGAGATTGTTCAATTAGTCGGTTCGGATGCACTACCTGTAGATCAACAACTGACTCTTGAAGTTGCTAGAATGATTAGAGAATTTTTCCTTCAGCAGAATGGTTTCCACGATGTCGATGCATATTGTGACATAAACCTGCAGTATAAGATGGCAAAAGCGATTCTATCCTTCCAAGAATCAGCCAAGGCAGCCATGGCTTCAGGAGCACAGCTAAACGATGTCGTTAACGTTCAATCTCGAACAGATTTGATGAGAGGTAGATTTGAGAAAGGCTACATCGATGAAATAGAGGATATGGTGAAGAAGATGACTACTGAAATAGCGGGTACCGTGGAGGGTAACTAGGAGGAATTATCATGAGTGGAAAAGAATACAGAACAATTACTGACGTCAAAGGCCCATTGGTCTTTTTGAACAAAACCGAGCCCGTGGCTTTCGGTGAGATTGTGACCATAAGATTGGCTGATGGGTCGATGAAAAATGGTCAAGTTCTAGATACATCTGATGAACTTGTTATCGTTCAGGTATTTGAGGGCACAGCTAACATCAATCGAGAGTCAGGGGTCACCTTCATGGGAGACGTTTTCAAACTTCCAGTAAGCACTGAACTTGTCGGTAGAATTCTCGACGGAGCAGGTAGGCCAAGAGATGGCGGACCTGCAATTGTTGCAGAGGAAAACGCTGACATCATTGGTGCTGCAATTAACCCATACAGCCGACAAAGCCCGCATGATTTCATTCAAACCGGTATTTCTGCTATTGACTGTTGTACTACCCTAGTGCGTGGGCAGAAGTTGCCAATTTTCTCGGCATCTGGTCTACCACACAATGATATCGCTTTGCAAATCGCCAGACAGGCTAAACTCAAGGATTCAGATGAAGAGTTTATTGTAGTATTTTGTGCAATGGGAATTACTGCTGAAGAGTATAATTTCTTCAGAAGCGACCTAGAGCGCACTGGTGCGTTAGAAAATGCGGTTCTGTTCGTCAATCTTGCAGACGATCCAGCGGTTGAGAGAATTATTACTCCCAGATTAGCATTGACAGCTGCAGAGTATCTCGCATTCGAGAAAGATTACCACGTTCTAGTTATCTATACTGACATGACAAATTATTGTGATGCTCTGAGACAAATTGGAGCTGCGCGTGAGGAGGTTCCCGGTCGTCGTGGATATCCAGGTTACATGTATACTGACTTGGCTATGCTATACGAGCGTGCTGGTATTGTAAAGGGCAAGAAGGGTTCAATCACCCAGTTCCCTATTTTGACAATGCCCGGTGATGATATTACCCATCCAATTCCAGATTTGTCTGGATATATTACCGAAGGGCAGATTGTTATCTCCAGAGAATTGCACCAGCAGGGTATTTACCCGCCAATCAATGTATTACCTTCACTGTCTAGGCTGATGGGTTCATGTATCGGTGAAAAGACCACAAGAGAGGACCACAAATCAGTATCCGACCAAATGTATGCGGCATATGCGCAAGGTAGAGAATTGCGTGGTCTAGTAGCCATTGTTGGTGAGGATGCATTGAACGAGCGTGACAAACAATTACTCGACTTCTCAGGAGTATTTGAGGACAAATTCCTCAGGCAAACCAGAGATGAAGACAGATCGATTGACGAAACACTCGACTTGTGTTGGTCACTTATGGCTTCTATTGACACCAAATACCTTGTCAGACTTGACCAGAAGTGGATTGAAAAATACGGACAGTAAGTTTACCAAAAGGAGAGATATTCATGGCATTGGACATTAAACCAACCCGCAGTGAATTGATAAAACTAAAAGCCAGAATTAAGCAAACTAAGAATGGTTACAAACTCCTCAAAATGAAGCGAGATGGTCTGTTCCATGAATTTAGACAACTATTAGCTAACATGATTGAAGCAAAGCGTGAGTTGACCGATGCCTATCGGTTGGCGAAACAGCGTATCGATTTAGCGAATGCCATCGATGGCGGCCTAGCCGTAAGAGCAGCAGCTATTGCCAACAGTGCCCATCCAGAGGTTGAAGTTGAGCGAAGAAACATCATGGGTGTTGTCGTTCCCAGCGTTAGCGGAACAAACCTAAAGTCGACTTTTGAAGAGCGTGGTGTGGGCTATATTGGGTCCTCGCCATACATCGATGAAGCTAGCGATTCGTTCAGTGAACTCATTGAGAAAATTGTCACGGCATCTGAGATGGAGGCAACATTAAAGCGATTACTGGAAGAAATTGAAGCGACCAAGCGAAGAGTCAATGCTCTTGAATTCAAAGTAATACCTGAACTCGAGGAAGCCAAAGTGTTCATTCAACTAAGACTTGAAGAAATGGAGCGAGAAGAAACCTTTAGATTGAAGAGATTTAAGAATAAATGAGTTTCATTGTTTTCAACGATGCTTAAAGTAGGAAAGAACTACACCCACATATTGTGAGGTGGTCGAGTGAGTAGCGACAACGCAGAGTCCACTACTATAACAGATAATCAACCTGCTCAGATTAAAGTCCACCGTGATGCCTGGGGACAAAAGGAATTATTGGAGACAATAGTGTCTCGTCATTTTGTTGTTAACAGCGAATTAGGCGGAACGAAATGGCCAGTTTGGAAAGTTGACGAACAAGACAATACTGATGTTCATGATTCACTCGATAAGCTAAATGTCCATCTTGAGAGTCTTGGCTGGATGGCTAAACTGCAATACGGTGAGCCTTGGTTAGTGCAGGTTTTACCGATTCCTGAAAGACAATTTCCCTCGTCGAGGACAACCATTGGATTTTGGTCATTTTCGCTAATTACCGCTACTATTGCTGGGATGTTGTGGATTGAGGATGCAAGGCCAGACTCTGGATGGTTCATTGAATCGCTTTTCTTCGATGCATTAGTTGGATATACTCTGCCAATCTTTGCAGTTATTATTTTTGCTTCATTTTTACAAAAGCGACATGCTGAAAAGTATGGTTTACGAGTCGGTCACCTTACCCCGATTCCAGACCCATCAATCGCCTTATTTTCAATTGCTTTGTTGCCCAAATCGCTCCTTATTTGGCCGTTTGGTATATTGATTATACCATCATTGCCCAGGATGGACGCAAGGCCGTGGAAAAACCGTGAAATGCTCGGCTGGAGTGCACTTATCGTACCGTCAGTCATGGTTTTGGTAGGGATAAAACTCTGGATAATAGGGCTATTACTCACTCCTGATCTGATTGCCATAGGTTCAATGCAATATGTTCCTGAAATGCCTCTAATTGTCAACCTGCTAAGCCCGCTAATCGCAGATGGGGTCTCGAGCAAACTTGTCTGGGCTCACCCACTTGCTAAGGCGGGTTCCATGTTGTGTTTCTTTGGTTGGGTCTCTTTGTTACCAATACCAACATTCCCCGGCGGTAGATTACTAATTGCGAGAACGAGTATGTCCGAATCAAGAAATTCGACAAACCAATTATTTCTGTTTGCAATCATATTGGCATTTGCTTGGATGTTCAATGCATTTGGAGATTTCAACATATGGCTACCAGTCCTTGGAATAATGTTTCCTTTGTTGTTGCTGTTAGGTGCGGATCGTCGGATTCCAATTATCCTAGATGAACCGAAGTCAGTAAATCCTGACAGTGTAAATAGAATGGGCATTCTGTTATTCGTTATTTTCTTGCTCGGCTTGCCGGGTCAAACGCCTTATGCAATGGATGATGACTGGAATCAAGATATTAGATACGAATTTAACGAGATAGTATCGATAACTGAAGATAATCAATCGTGGGACGGAACCTTCGAAATTTTGATTGTTAACTCAGCATCTATCACTCAAGATTGGCGAGTTGAGTTGGCCGAATACAATGACATGGTTTCCCCTAATTGGGATTTTACTTGGTTGTGTAGCGAAGATGATTATGATTCCACGCAGGGAGAAGGTTGCGGAAATGAAATACCACCCAATAAAGCATCTACTGTGAGTTTGAATATCACATGGAAATCTTCCCAATATAGCCCAATTTCAGAGTTGTTTTATTTGATTAGTTATGTCAATGGCGAGCCAATCATATCAACTATCATACTTCAACCAGAACTCCCTCAGTATGTCAATACTTCTTGGTACTTGAACTATCAATATGATGATGTCATGCGTTGTATTGAGGTATTCAATGATGGTACTGAAACACAATATAATGTTTCATTTCCAAACTCGGAATCAGATTTCGATTATGATACGCGAATGTATTGGATAGATGGTTATCAGGGCTTAGAGGCTGAGTTAGATGAGCAGACAAAAGAAATTTGCATAAAGGGACAAGACCCGATTATCCTATTACGGTCTTATGTTTTGAACGTCATCAAATTGGGCAATTACAGTTTCCAACCGACACTTCCTGAACTACCACTGGAGTTTGTAACACCGGAGAATGGTACTCAAATAGATTCAACAAGCTCTCGTGGGTGGGGGTCAAAAATAACGTCAAATAGCATACTATCGGTTTCAGAGCAGGAATGTCAAATCAATATGGTTGCCGGCACGCCAACCAAGCCCAGTGATGATTCCGAGCAGTGGGTTTGGAATACCAACTATCGCAGTAGTTCCCGCATCCCATCTATTCAAGAAAATGATTCATTGTTATTGATACTCAATGATTCTGATATAGCCAGTATTTGTTCAGAAGAAATGTATCCAATTCCAGATCATACATTCTCTATAGAATATGGTCCTGAACTAGTTTTTGAAAGAAATGGTAACTTTTACCGAATGTGGACCTCGTTATGGGCTTCGGCTGCTAATGGGGAACTTTCTGGAGACAACATGTCCACTTTCACAATTCACAACCCAAATAATCATTCGACAAGAATCAACATTGTTCAGACGACATATGGCGATAATGCTGATGAATGGACCATCGTCAAGTCAACAAATCAGTTGGTTGCCGGTCAAAACGAATTTGAATTCACTCCCCCAACTAATCTCTTATCCACACTATATGTTGATTTTGAAGATGGTGAAATCTACATATATCTAGGTAGCTACTCATGAGTGATAGTATGAATATTGCAGTATTAGGAGCCGGGAATATTGGCACTCTAATCGCTGCGAAGTTAGCCACAAATGGCGCAACTGAGTTGTTCATCCACGGTCGTGGCGAACACGCGGCAAATCTAGCGATTAATGGTATAACAATCGCAGGCATAGAAAATTTTACTGTCAAACCAAACCAATATCACATTTCTATAGCCGATGTTAAAACAAATCAAGCATTTGACGGCTTGGCTGATGCAATTTTTATCTGTTCAAAGGCCAGTGATGTCGAGAACCTGTTGACATTAGCTAAACAACTCAGCCATAAGTCAACAAATATTTTGGTGCTAAGCAATGGCTTGGGTCACTTAGAGTCGGCAATTGATGAGTTTGGCTCACACAGAGTAATCCCTGCTACAACCACTCACGGTGCCTGGCGTAAAAATCCCGGAATAATTCATTGGGCTGGTAACGGGGCGGTCAACATTGGTCGATCATATAATAGTCCAACAAGAGAGCAGTTATCTGATTTATTTGATGTTCTAGAACAATCAGGATTGAATCCAAAATGGATTGATGATGGTGCAAAACTAATTTGGTCCAAGGTTTTGCTAAATATCGCTATTAATCCAATTGCATCTATAACTGGTAGAGTAAATGGCGATTTACTTGAGCCAGAAATGTTCGAAACCTGCGTTGAAGTAATGCTGGAAGGTGCAAGAGTGGCACGTTTGGAGGGAGTCGCACTCGATGATGATGAAGAACTAATTGCTAACTTGCGGCTAGTCTTAGAACAAACCAAGGACAATAGGTGTAGTATGTTGCAAGATATTAGGAACGGTAGGTTAACTGAGATTGACTTCCTTAACCGGATGGTGGTTAACAAAGCAGAAAAGTATGGGTTGTCTACACCACTGAATCAACTGCTCAGTAAGTTGGTAGAAGATTTGACGTTATACTAGGTCTGTATTGAAATGAAGGCCCCGATTTTCTGTTCGCAATAAGGCGTCTTCTATGACTAAATTGGCTACTTGAATTAGATTTCTTAATTCGACAATTTGTCTTGAAGGGATAGAAGATTTCCAGATTATGTCAATTTCTTTTTCGAGAAGTTTTATTCGACGTGCTGCCCGGTTCAACCGTCCGTTATTTCTCACGATGCCAACCTCACTAGACATCGTGTCCTTCAACATCGCCAAATCATTGACAATTGGTGAGTGTTCAGTCAATATGTCCAAACCATCAGCCCGCCACTCCGGTAATTCGTGAGTAACTCTCTTTGGCGGATTATTGATTATGTGAGTCGCTGCTTTATCGGCAAAAACCACAGCCTCGAGAAGACTGTTTGATGCAAGGCGGTTGGCTCCATGCATGCCAGTACAAGCTACTTCTCCAATAGCATACAGGTGTTGGATGATACCTTGCCCGTCTATTGTTCGTGGTCTGCCAAAGTCATCCACATCCAATCCACCAACTATGTAATGTGCGGCCGGAGAAACTGGTAAATCGTCATAGCCTAGTTTTAGGTTATACTTGTCCAAATGGTTCTGCATGTTGGGAAAGGAGTTCATTAGCATATCTTTGTCTAGGTGGGAGGTGACAAGGAACGCATACTTGTTACCCGTCTGTTTTAGATTTTGATCTATCGCCCGTGCCACTATGTCCCTAGTCGCCATTGAGCCCAGGTCAGAAAAAGCCAATGTGAACGAAAATTTATCTGGCGAAGGGGGCTCTACGCCTTTAGTAACGGAATGCTTACATTCTTCCTTCCACGACTTTAATCCTTCATAGTCAAGGATGACCCCACCTTCTCCGCGTAATGCTTCAGTAATCAGAAATGGCCGACCATTTTCTATTGCTAGTGCTGTTGGATGAAACTGAATGAATGCCATGTCCTTGACCGCTGCACCGCTACGGTAAGCCATTGCTACCCCATCTCCGGTGGCAACACTTGGATTCGTGGTTTTAGCCCATAATTGTCCAACTCCACCAGTTGCAATAACGATTGCATCGGCTGATAGTGTTATGACTTCTTTTGTTGTTTGATCAAAACACCAAACACCGCAAACTCCATCCTCAGGCTTGCCATGTTGTCGCTGTATAAGGTCAACTGCGAGGGTATTTTTCATCAATGTAATATTTGGGTGCTGCTGTGCAGCCTCACTTAAAGCACGTTCAATTTCTCGTCCTGTAGCATCTTTAGCATGCAATATACGGCGCTCGGAATGTCCTCCTTCTTTGGCTAGTTTGAAATCGCCTTGATTATCTTTCTCGAATTCTACACCAATGCTTACTAACTGATTAATGCAATCTGCGGCTCGTTCTATGACATCACGCACAACCGTTTCATTGCATAAACCGTCACCAGCCTGCAGTGTGTCAATTATATGAGCATCTTTGGCACCTGAGTTTGTCTTGTCCAATATGCCAGCGATACCTCCTTGAGCCCAGTTGGTTGACGAATCTTTTACTCTTTGTTTGGTGATAATAACGACCTTGTGGTCATTATTGGCTAACTTAAGTGCTGAGAATAAACCAGCGATGCCGCTGCCGATTATCGCAATTTTCGACATAGTGAGCAAATGATGCTAGGTAGGGCTCTCTTTTGAACTGTTTGAGCGATAGCACTATCAAATCAATTCACCGTCGTCATCACATGGGAGGGCTGCGCCGTAACATCGCTACCATCATTGGTATTTCGATGGTTATTTTCGTAATAGCCAACGTCCAATTTGGTTTGGTTGCTCCTGAATTAATAGAAGGGGCAGACAACTCGAAAATTGATGTTTTAAAAATGCTTGAGCCGCACTGCGCTGTTTCGGAAATTGAATCAGAGTTAGCTCAAGGAAATGATAGTTTCTGTCTCGGTAATTCCGGTGATTGGAGCGGTGCTGATTTGTTGCTGATGGCTGAGGGATTATTCCTAATATTTGTCGGTAAGTTTAGATTCCCACAACATGGTCGATGGGCAAAACGCTTCCGAAGAATGTCATTCGTTGGGGGATGTACACTATTTGGCTTGGCCATCCTCGACCGCTTAGAGTATCTTCCCAAATCTGTTAGTTCAGAAGGCATTGCAACTCTGATTCCTCTAGATGTTTCACCCCTTGCAGTCCAATTGGGTATGGCCATAATTGGAGCATACATGATGCGTGGCCCCAAGTATTGGGAGGCGGAAGCGATCGATTTGACCAATAAAAGATTGGAAAAACGCCGTGAAGTAGCCGATAAATTCCGTTCCAAATATGGCACAGCAGCACAGCCACTATCAGAACTTCATGGCAAACAGCAACGAGTTGCTCGCTCCCCGTTGATGCACAGAGACTCTAGACTAACTATGCAGAGCAATAGTTCCCAAAGTGTTCAAGCGACTTGTCCATATTGTGATGGTGCGGGTTGTAAAAAGTGTAATTTTTCCGGCTCAATTTAGTATTATTCGGTGAACAATC
>Ga0163110_10000106_pt1 | contig 35687 bp, 15 predicted proteins | sample CRUFie1St17metaG_FD_108703 | JGI IMG/M metagenome (GOLD analysis project Ga0163110, IMG submission 108703) | Marine microbial communities from the Costa Rica Dome - CRUD Field 142mm St17 metaG | ecosystem: Environmental > Aquatic > Marine > Oceanic > Photic zone | place: Costa Rica: the Eastern...
AATTCAGTTAATATTTGTGCCTTGTTACAACCTTTTTCAAATATATCAATACCTGTTTCCCCACCTACGTCTGCTTGTAGATTTGGAAACTTTTCGTTGAATGCTTTTGCAATTTGTTCTCTTTCTTTACTTTTACAATCGTAGTAATAATATTGTTTGCGTTCTTCTTGATTTGCATTACGTCCTACAACACTAAAATTACACATGCCTGTTCTATCTTCAAAATGTAAACCTGTGCGTAATTCAAAAGGACTATGTTCTAATTTAAAATTTAGCCATTGTTTAGCATCGATAGGCAACTCCCAATTACTATAATATAATTCTTTGTCTCTTACCCAACGACTATTACCACTGCAATTATATACTCGCATACATGCATCGTATATTTCTTGTCCTATTTGTTCTATAGTTTTATTTCTGTCACTGCCCGTAACTAAAAATACTCTATGTGAATAACAAAAATTTAAAAACTCTTTGTAAAAGTTTGGATCTATTGAACCTCTGCTAGGTGTTAATGTTCCGTCAACATCAAATATATAATCATGTATCATCAATATCTAAATCAATCAACTTATGCACTTTTCTGCTTTTGCGTAACTTCTGATATTCAGCATGATACTCATTTGTTGCTTCAAAGTAACGTGATATAATTTCCTCTAAGAATGGTTGAAGTTCTACTTCAATTGGATTGTTGTAAATGTCTAATAAGACTGCTTTATTTTGTTCTTGGTCGATTAAAACTTTTACAAAAGATATTAGTGTTTGAGATATTTCAAATGTACCACCATTAATGCTATAGTTTAATAGTGTTTGTACTTTCGCTTTTAAATTATTGTGCTGTATGTTTAGTGTAGTACGATAATTCGCGAACTCGAGTGCTTTTGTTAGTTTAGACGACATATTACATATTTATTTGCCATAAAAAAAGCCAGTTACTTGAACTGGCTTTAAATTTAAACACTCTTTACATACATTGTGATTTCAAATCCTAAACGTATGTTTTCGTACGTTGGTTTAGTCCACATATATCGTCTCCTCTGTTGAGACGTCCGTGTCTATTATAATCCGCTTGTTTGACTAAAAGTAGGAGCAGTTACAACAACACCGTTGTTTGCTCTTTTAGTTTGTATTGTACTTGTGATTGTTCCATCTACACCATCAACGTATCCGTCACTATCATCTGCGTTACCGTCAATACCGTCAGGACCAAGACCATCACCTAATGCGTGGTCATCTCTCATTGTTACTTTGAAAGTTACAACTGTTGGATCAGTTGTGCTGTTTACTTTACCTTCTATTTTGTAATAGTTACTTGCATAACTACCTGAACCATATTTAATATATAGTTGCTGATAAGATGTTGATAATTCATAGAAGCCTTTACTTGCACTTGTTCCTGTTGAACCAGAACTTGTTAAGTTGTTTAAGTTAAATGTTAATGTACCCATAGCACTTAATAAGTTAGTCCAGTTTGTGTTTTGAGAACCAATTGTTCCTGCACTACTTCCTGATGTACCACCACTTCTTGAACCTGTAAATAATACTTCACCACCAGAGTTGAAAAATCCTCTAGCATGTGCTTCATTACTAAATGTTAATGTAAATTCATGTGTGATTTCTGGAGTTGATGAACTTCCCCAACCTGTTGTTCTTGAATCTGAACCTGCGGCATCTGTAGTTAAACTACTTCCTGGAATACTAAATCTACCATCAAATAAACTTTTGACATCATTCATTAAGTTATTCCAATCACTTGCTGTAATAGAATCACCTGCTGATTTATCTGTGCTACTTGAGGAAAATAAACTTACACCTGTAAATGTTGCTAAAGCCTGTGCTTCGTCCTGTAAGTTTTTGTATCCGTTATCTGTGCTACTTGCATTAATAACTTCACCTGTTGCGGCATCTAAACTACCAGTAGACTGGTTGTAACCATATGTGCTACTTGCTGTGTATGTACCTAATGTAACATCTGCTGGTGTGCCAAGTTGTCTATAAACATTAGCAACCATGTTATCATAATCTGCTGGTGCAACACTATCTGTACTTGCAACAACTTGTGTCATGTTAGTACCACCTGATACTGTTAATGAACTTCCTGATGCCATATTATACTCCTATTGTAATACTACTATTTACCTATTTAATACCTATTACTGCTTCAATGACTCCTTGGTCACCGTCTTCTTTATCTTCTAAACTTCTACCAATAATTGCTTTGATGTCTACATCTTCGTCTGCTACACCCCAAGCAACTCCAGGTACGTCACTAGATACTAGTCTTTCACCTTTAGCAACTTTACCAATTACTTTAACAGGAACCCTTCCTGCTAATGCTACTGGTTGTCCTTGTGCTTCACTGTTCATTAAGTATGCTGGATTACTTGATATAACACCAAACACATCAACATCTGCATGTTCTAATGTTTGTGTTATTTCTTTTTCGCCACCAATCTTAATAACTGTGCCTGGCTCATACTCTACGTCTGAGGAATAAATCTCAGCCATATCCGCATACTGGGCCTGTGTTGCAATACCATTAAAGTATGTACCGCCAACGTTACCTGTGAACGTTGCACTTGTACCATTAATTACTGCAATATTACTTGTACCTGTTAGTTCTGCTTTAACACCATCAAACGTTGATGCAAATACTGTAGCAAAGCCTGTAGTTGCATTACCAATTGTTTGTGAGTTGTTAGCCGCTAATGTTGTACCTAAAGTTTTGTTTGTTAAAGTTTGAGCAGTATTTTCTTGTGCTACAACACCATCCGCTGGATTTAAAACTGTTGTACCACCACTGTTTACAATGTTACCATATAGACCAGCACTTGTAAAATGGAATGTGCCTGAAGCAACATTACTAATAAATGCTGTGTCGATTGGTGCTCCACTTGTACCAAAACTTTCTACATTAAGTCCGCTAATACCACCGCCGTTTGCTAGTGTAATATTTGTAGCATAAATGTTATCGATAGGAGCCGCACTCTCACCAATATCTAATACTACGTTTGATCCTGCTTTCTTAATGTATTGTGCCGCATTTGAACTTGCGTCACCTATTTGAATTGTGTCAATGAACAATGTTGAGAATCTTTGGTCAACGTTACCAATTGTAACTGAGTCAGTTGTGTCTGGTATTAATGCTGTTGAACCACTTCTAAATATTGTGTTAGCACTATATTCAGAACCACTTACATAAATTGCATTAGCCTTGTCGGCGAATGTTGCCACGTTTGCCAATGCAACCGCTGTACCGGCATATTTCTTTCTCAAGTTCATACCTGGCTTAATACTTGTACCTATACCATCTGTTGCGTCATTAAATTCGTTGTATAAAGATACATCGCCTAACTCTTCAACTCTTACAGCAACGTTTTGGTTAACTGTAAATGTGGAATGGTCACTGAATATAGCCATTACTGTTTCACCGTTTGTGAAACCTGCTGTTCCTGTTCCGTCACTTACATACATTAATGCAAGTACGGCTCTGTATGCTCCAGTATCATCTGGAATATACATTGTTCTTAATCTTGTACCATATTTGGTTGGTGAACCAATTGAACTCTCACTGGAGTATTGGTTATTAACTTCACCTGCATAACTGGCTTCAACAAATGCTGTGCCGTTATGTATTTTTAATTTGTCATCTCTTGTGTCGTAATAAGTTGTGCCTGATGCTACGCCGCCTGTAGGAGCAGTTGCACTAACTGTTGGACTCATTCTTCGCCATCCTGAGCCGTCATATACTCTCATAACTGACTCGTTTTTATCGTACCAAATTTGTCCTGTTAATAGAACTGAATCACTTGGTGCTGATGTACTGGCAAAGTTTTCTAAATGTCTGATTGAGTTTTGAACAAAATATTGTCCATAACCTGAAACGTTTCTACCTACCAGTGCAACTGAAAACGAGGAGTTAACCTGACTTGCGGCTACGTTAATGGTTCTAGAACCATCTGTATTTTGTACTGAATATGTCATTCTTAATTTCCTCTATTAATTTAACTGCACTCTCACAGTATATATTATTTCTATAGTTCTGTTTGCACTCTTTTGAACTGGGTGAAATATCACATGCGTAAGCATAGTACTGTCATTTGGATCAGTAGCATAACTTAACAATCCTAATTCATCAAAAACGTATAACCCTTCGTTAGTTGTACTAGTATCAAAAGTGTCTTGTGCTGAAGGTTCGTTATAACCTAATGTACAAGTAATTTTTAAATCTGTATAACTAGCACCAGGGATAATTTCAATTTTATCTGTTGCTGTATTGTTACTTATTACTTTCTGATATGTTCTACTATATAGTGTTGCACTATTCTCATAGGCTTCACTTACTCTTGGTGCTTTGTAAATTACTTTACCAGCAGAGTCAACTGATGTTGCTCCATTACCAAAAGCCATATAGTGAATGTAAGCACCGGAAGTATTTGTAAGAGCATTTGCTATCATATTCGCCATGTTACCATAGTGAATAGCATTTCTCTTGTTTACAAGTTCCTCTTTAGTTTCTGCATCTCTAATTAAAATATGCCCCGACATCTTGATGCCGGCTTTATCGTCCACTTTAGATTCTTCTTTTTCCGGTTTGTCTATGCTTTCGTTCATGTTGTTATTTATCACTTTTTGTTAAAATATGTTTTAATTCTTAATCGAAATTCTGCAAGAAGTCGATAATACTACTGTTCGCTTGTAAAACTGTACCTTTATCTGTTAAACTTATTGCGTCCTTAAGTCCTTGTTCACCTGAATCCCAACCTGTTGATTCATCAACATCGTGTGCTAATACAGTTCCGTCTGCAAATTCTGTTGTAACTGAACCTGTGCCATCCCAACTAGCATCATAGCCTTGATATCTCACATTAGCACCGCCACTTAAATCATCGTATGTAATACCATAAGCAGTGAAACTACCACTTAGGTCCCAATTCTCATCAAGTGGGATTTGGTTATTGTAAATTTCTACTGGTTTAATCCAGTTGTAATCTTCCGGATCACGTACTAGTGTTCCGTCAGTATTTCTTAATCTTATGTTTTCTGTTTCCTCACCGTTGTATATTCCTGCACCACTTTGTATAAGTGTGTTAGGTGTAGTACCTTTAGTACCTCTGTATATACCTGTAAGTTTATTGTTTACGGTGTCTCTAACTTCGTATTCTATTCTTTCGCCTTGTATCCATATTACAGCACGTTTAATACTACTTGCTTCTGGTAGTTTACTTGCATCTGTTACAAGTATTTCATTTTCCCAAATATTTAATACGTCTGTTGTAGTTGTTAGTGCTTCTACGTTACGTCTATAATATTCTGTATTACCAAATAAATCAGCAAACATAATATATCTAGTGTCTGTACTTACATCACTAATTTGTGTATTACCTTGTGTAGTAACATCAAATATTAATGTTTCTAAAGGTTGTACAACTGCAAGTTCTTCAGGTCTGTCTGGACCATATGTTGCTTTACTAAATGTTACACCATCAAATCCGTATATAGTTTCGTCATCACGTCTGAAGTTTACATTACCTTGTGTTGTTTCATTGAACACACCTACATAGTTGTCTACTTCAACTTCTCTATCATACATTCCACTATCCCATGCATAAGTATCAAACCCTCTGGTGTCTGTGTAGAAGTATGTTGAATGTTGTCCTGGAACTTCATCTTTAAATGTACTTGCATCAATAGTTTCGCCTTGGAATGTAGCATGTACTTTACTTTTAACTAAGTCTGTTGCAACTTTTAAATTACCATTGTCAATAAGACTTGTTATAATGCTAACGTTTTGCATTATGTTTGCATTTGCACTAGCACCAGTACCGTATATTGTATCTACAACTGATGTAATGTTGCTTCTAACATCCGGATCAAACTTCCAAATTCTTTCTGCGGCACTCCAGTTTGGACTTCTCACGTTTGCAATATTGGCATTACTGTTTGCTTCAATGTTTACAATGTTAGTTGCAATACTTACATTTAATGTTTCTAATGAAGGATCAAAACCGTCAAAGTATTTTAATTCAATCTTATCACCATTTGCAGGAGTACCTACTGCTGGATTAAGACTCATATCATTTTCAAATGTTAAGAAGTTGTTAGTAGTATCCAATGTATAGTTTGTTACAGTTGTGCTATTACCTGTGCTTGTTTGAGGTATAAGTCTGTTGTTTACAAACACTTGCAGTCTATTTGTATCTTCTACTTTAATATCAAAACTAAATCCGTTAGTAGCACCATCACCAATTAGTGTTTGTGTTTTACCACCACTGCTGTTTTTAAACATATCTGATTTAGTTCTATCAAATACAATTTGTGTATTTGCAGTTCTTATTGCGGCATTACTACTAATAAATCCAGCATATTGTTTATCAGAATCTCTAATAGTTACATCAGCAGGAACACTATCTTCTAATATTCTAACTGTCTTATTTGTTTCATCATAATAAGGAGGTCTATCAAAGTCTGTTGTACTACCTATTAAGTTTTCAATAGGTGTTTGTTTGATATCACTGTAGTTTCTAATTTTACTACTGTAAGGTTTAACTTCATTAAAGTATTGTATTGCTTTATCAAAGTTATCAACTTTAAATCCTTTAAATGGTATAAGGTCTGTTTCACGTTTAACAATCTTCAAGTAAGTTGTTTTAAATGCCCAATCAAGTTCGCCTTGTTCTGCGTATGCATGTTTAAGCATCTTGAAGAAAAACTTGTTCCAATATTCACTGTATGTTCCTGTAAATACATTTCTATACAATGCATTTAGTATTCCTCTAATCTCTTGTCCTAATGTTAAAGTTTGACCATCTTCCCAAACTGAATCTGCAAATTTAACTGTTTGGTCTTCCATAGCAATTAGTTTGAATGAGTTATCTTTTTTGCTGTACTCGTATAAACTATATTTTGATGTTGAATCTTTTTGTACTTGTATAATACTTTTATCCAATACATTTTGTAGTATTTGGAATTGTTTTGTGTCAGTTACTTTTCTTAATGGTTTGTAACTGTCATCATAATAAATTTTTCTATTAGTTGTAGCATCAGTTCTCAACAACTCATACCAATCTGTTGTAATCAAATGTGGTGTACTTGTTGGCAAGTTATCTCTCCAATCAATAAATGTAGAGTCCATTTTTAATTCTGCAAAAGTTTCATTTAATGCTTCTTGCATTTGTTTTCTTGCATTTTTAATATTTGAGAACATTGTTTGTCTTGGTCTAAACTTGGAACCAAAACGTTCTGCTGAACTTAATCCTTTAGCAGGCACAACTTCGTTTATAGCATTGTAACCTGCTAAACTATCTATAAGTTTGACACTTAAATTATCTGGTATAGTAATATCTGTATCACCTTCACCTGCAAGACTCCAACTAGTGTGTTTTTCACTTGCTTCTGTTTCTCTACGTTTGAAGTTAATACTTAATACACTATCTTCTGTTCTGATTAAACTACCCAATGTGTTTACAACTGCACCGTCTGGACTAATTAATCCTAAGTAAGGTACACGTTGACTTTCTGGGTTTGCTAATAATCTTTCTAAATCTCTAATACTACGACCTTTACCAGCATTACTTCTAGCCATGTCGCTGACTTCTGTTAAGCCTTGTACCCAATAGTAGTAATATGTTTGTGGTCTTCCGTCTTGGTCTTTTCCTCTTACTTCAGATAAGAATATATTATTAGGCACACCTTCGCCATCATACAACTCTGGTGGATTAGTACTTTCCACCCACTCATATATGTTTATTTCACTACCAGGGAATAAGTTACCCCAATTCAATGCACGTTCTTGGTTATTGTATCCTAAAGTACTGTATGTACCTGCACCTTGCTCGTACCATTCATATCTCATCTGGCTTGTATCTAACCATCTTCTACCAACTTGCTTACTACCCCATTCTTGTTTGACAGGATCATATATACAAGGATCTATATCACTCTTGAAGTCTATTTCTTTATCTATGAATCCTGGTATAACACCTTTGAATGGATCATGGATATCTATATCAAATTCTTTTTCTGCACTTTCATCATCATATGTAAATACATCAGTTAAAAACTTACTGTCAATTAATTTTTCTTGATGTCTAATAACTGTATTACTTTCTAAGTATGCCCAACCATTTGCATCATAGTTGTCAACCCAAACATTTGCCATAGTGGCTATGTTTGCCGGAGGAGTACTGTATCTTAAACTATCTAATTTAAGTGTTGTAACATTTTTTTGATCCTTGCCTACTAAGTTTGTGCTGTTACCAAATATATCTATCAAGTCATATTGATATAATGCGCCGTCCATTCTGTTTGCTAATTTGTTGTTAGCCATATCAACATTAAAGTCACCACCATCAGGCGATGTAAATCTTAATCCTGTACCATCTCCATTAGGACCGCCTCCCATTCCTGTATCTGCTAAATCAACTTCTAATGGATTATCTCTGGTGTATGCACCACCGTACATACCTATATCATCTAGTAATCCTGGATTTAATTCATCACCAAACTCTAATCCATCTAAGTTTGGAGCATCAATAACTAGTCCTGGATTTCCATCGTCATCATCTTCAATACTTGCATTCCACAACGGTAATCCATCTGGTCCGTATGGAGCCCATTTGTTCAAGTTGTCTGCAAATTGTTCTGCATCGGAGATTGGTCCAATAGCACCTTCTGGAATACCTAAGTCATTTAATGCATTACCTTTTTGCGAACAGTCAGGTAATGCTCTTGATGTTAAGAATACTCTAGCACCTCTACCTTGTCCTTTACCGCCATGTGGTGGTCTATTTTTTGCTTCACCAATTTTTGTATTTGATTTAGATTTTACTTGAGTTGGATCATGTACTTCTCTGTTTACATGATAATCTAAAGGCACACCTTGGTCAAGGTCACTTGGGAATTGTTCATATATTCCTCTATCTATAACTCTTAAATCTACAATACCACCTTGGTCGTCTACTTCTGTAACAACAAATACTGCAGGTTTTTCAATGTGCATGTCGTCACTATCAAATTGTAATACTGGAACTACAACTGCTCCTCTACCACCACCTTTAACTGTGATTGTAGGAGCACTCTTCTTAAAGTACAGTCCACTTTCTAATTCGCCTTTTGCGTTTTTAAACATTGGTATCATACCTGCACCAGGAACTCCTCCTGGTAACACATCACCATATGTTGGAGAACTTTTATCTGTGTCAACATTAACACCTTTAAGTCCACCGTTTTCATCAAATCCTAATTCACCAGGATTATATCTAAACGGTATTGATGTAGCATCCGGAGAATTAATTAATAGTTCTACTCCACCTGCTTCATAACCTTCACCTGCATTAACAATTCTTAATGCTACAACTCCTGTTCTTATTGTTTCTGATTCGCTAGTTGGTGTACCACCTACTAGTCTTAATACGTCACCAGGTTTATAATCTTGTCCTTTGCTTTCACATAAACTTGCAAGTTTTCCTATTCTTCTATTTTCTTCTGCTGTTCTACCTGGAGACTTTTTATACTTAGGTACACCTGTAACTCTTTGGAAAGCACCTGCCGTACTTGCATCAAACGGAGCGGCATTTACACCGTTAAGCATAAACGACCTTGCTTTACTTCTTGTACTTTCTACAACTTGTGAATCTGGATCTGGGTGGAAACAGTTTTGTTGGTCACGTTGTACTGAATAATCTAATACTTGTCTTAACACGCCACCTTTACAACCATTTCTCACAATCATTTGGTCTCTGACAATGTTCTGTATATTAATACATTTTTCGCCTGACTTGTTGTGGTCTATTGCTACATGAACTTCGTCACCTGCTTGAGCTCTAATCTCATCTGCAATAACTTTCATGTCTGTACTTCCGCTCAATGTAATGCTCTTACCATTTATTGTGAATGAGTCACCTTTACCAACCGGGAATGTATTACCACAAATTTTGTGTCTCGGTTTAGGAGGACATACTGGAACTTGTACTGGAGGTTGTGCAACATACTTGCCATTAAATTTAGTTAATGGCGTAACACTAACATAAGGTGTACATATTTTACCACCCATAACAGGTTTGCCACCAGGATTACTTGTACCTGACGAACCAGCCGGAGGAGCAGTTGTTGTTGTGTTAATTGGAGGAATGTTGAATGATATTCCTGCTACACCACCGCCACCATAGTTTACAAACCCTGCACCTTGATTACTGTATGAACCTACACTTGGTGCAACTGTAGGTGTTGATTTTACAGAGACTGATTTTAAAGTCGATATTTTAGGAATATTAATTTTAGGCATATTGTTAAGATTAAATCCACCAATATTGTTTAGTGCTGACATGCCTCCTAAACTACCACCATTAGGTCCATAACCAAAATGTCCAATAGCCGGTATGGCTGAAAAATTAAAAAATGAACTCATGTTTATTGTTTTTGGCTTAGGTGTAAGTGGTGGTTTCGCAACAACTGGCGGACTAGGTACTTGACAACCTGTTCCTGGTATGCCTGGTCCTTGTACACTTTGTCCATATGCACTAGACACTTGTGATTTATCCACAGGATAATTCATGCTGTATTGATATGCTATACTTCTTTTTGGATGTTTATCAAGTACTGTTGTAATATATCTACCATTGTCTGAATTATATACCCATGTAAATTTACCTGTGTAATAAACAAAACCATTCCCCAATGATCCAGTTGATGCCGCTTTTGTATGAGCCGCACCTGCTTTGGCAAAATCTTTACTTTCTTGCGATGTAAGTTGACTAAAGTTTCTTGTACTTGCAACTAGTCTACCTCTTGAATGAGGTGAACTACTTTGATATACTTCTAATCTGTCCTGGGCACTATACATATTGAATAACATCTTAATTGTATAGTCTGCTCCATTGAAACCTGTAAATGTATATTTTTTAGTTTCTGTTTGTCCTGTCTTACCACTGTATGTTACAAAGTCATTGATAAAGTAAATATCAGGCTTTGGAGGTGGTGGAGGAGGAGGTGGAGGAGGTGGAGGACAATCTGTTCTCTTCTTCTGACCAATTTTTATATCTGCATTAATTGTTGCAAAGTCCACTGGAGGAACAACTGCAAACTGATCCTTATATTTTTTCTGTCCTGTAGGATTATTTGTAACAAATTTTGTAGGTGTTGTATATGCTGGTGGTGGAGCCGCCGGCGGTGTATTAGCCGGTTGCCTGGTGTTACTAACTTTATTATTTGTAGGACTTGTATTTGCAATAGTAGTTGATGTACTACTTGTTGCAGGGCTCGATGTTGTTTTACCCATAATACTTGAAGCATTAAATATTGACGTTGGAAAATTTAAGCCTAAACCGCTACTACCAAACAATGGAGGAACTATTGGCAAACTACCAGGTATCAAGTTTGGATTAATTAGATTTTTTGGTGTGTTGTATGGCATTTTCTTAAATGTTCCGCCATTTCTTTTAACAGCACCAGGCCCAAACAAAGGCAGTCCCATTGTGAATGAGCCTGAATTAATAACAGCACCTGCTTTTGCAATAAGTTGTCTTTCAATTTCATCTTTATATTCGTCCATATTCAAATATGGGAAAGCATTTACAACAACGTTTGCACCGTTGATTCTAATTTTACCTTCGTGGTCATCTACAAAGAATGTAACTCTTTCTTGTTCTACTATTGTGTTGGCAAGTTGTATATCAATGTTTGCACTTGGTGTTGTCTTTAATGCAACATTACCAAATTGTAAGAAATCTTTTTTGCTTATATATTCGTCACCACTATCAACATATGGATGATCCAATGCATAACCTTCTACATAAATTGTGTTTGCTGTTGGTACACCTGTAACTTGGAAAGTATAGTTATAGTACTCAGGCTCGTAATTATAAATTCTAATGTTTTCACCTATTACAGTTTGTACGTTTCCTGAAGAATCTAATTCATAACCATGATCCTCTGCTGTTGTAATCTCTATTGTGTTACCTACAAATGTTGCATTACCTAATAAATCTTCTGTAATAGTAACTGTTGCACCAGATGTAATTGCAATATTACTTGCTAACGTAACATTAGCAGTTCCATTTACTGTTTCAATTTTAGTTGCAACATTACCACCTGTTACAATCATTCCTGAACGTAATTGTGTATTTCCTGTTGTAAGCAATAATACATTACTGTCTGTTAATGTGCTACTTGCAGTATCATTGATGGTCATGTCTCCTGTGTACACTCCATCTATCTTAATTGTTTTATTTCCTGTATTAAAATCTCGTACAGTATTCAAGTCTGAATACTTGCCAATGTTATTAAGTTTAATTGTTTGGAAAGTACTCAACCCTGTTATTGTTGCATCTGTAGTAATGCTTGTTGCATCTTGTACAACAAAACTAATATTATTTGCATTTGCTGTAATATCACCTTTTGGAATATCAAAAGATGTAATTGTTTTTTCACCTTCTACAACAACTGTTGTACTTGGTGTTTCTCTAACAAATTCTAATGTTTCTCCTGCACTTAATGTTACAGGATTATCTAATGTTACTTTTACGACTCTGTTATCATCTACAATTTTTGTAGCAGTAAATGATACATCTTCGTCTATTGTAATTGTAGAGTCTAATGTAATTGTGTTGTTGTCCACAATACTTGCAATAGTTCTTTCACCATCTATAGCAGGGTATCCTGTGTTGTCTATTACCATGCCTACTTCCATACCAGCAGTTGTCTCAACATTTACTGTAGCACTTGCTACTGTAATTGCATCTGTAACAAAACCTACTATGGAAGTGTTTTTATTAAATTCTACACTTTTAATTTTAAATAGTTTTGGATCAACACCAGTTGCTTTTAGTCCTAAGCCTGAATCTAATTGTGTTGTTAATCCGTTGTTTAATTCTATAGTTCTTCTATTTGTAACACCAGCCGCCAAACTGTCAGTCCATATTGTTTCACTTTCATATGTTAAACTTGTTGTTTGTTGTGGCTCAATGTATTCTGTTCTTATATTTGATATTTGGAAAACATTTCCATTCATGTTTCCGCCTGCAGGATCTGTAACAGAAATAAATGCACCAGGTATTAAATTAGCAGAACTAATTTTATCTAATACTTCTGTGCTTACTGTAACAGTATCACTAACTAGTCCCATTGTTTGAGTGCTGTCAGTTACATCTAATGTTGTGTTACCACTTGCTACACCTTCAACGAAGAATGTGTTTAATGTAACATCTGTTGGTGTAAATGCTGTACCTTGTGCTTTACCTAAATTATGTCCAGAAAACTTAATTGTTTCATCACCTGTGTAACCATGTTTCTCAGAAAATATTTGTACGTTGTAAGTACCTGTGCTATTTGCTGTTGAAGTTGTACCATAGTTTGCAAAACTTAAATTTGCTTTAGGTATTGTTGAAGCAATACCATTTAATACAGTACTGTTAGCATACAATACAATTTCTTTAAATTGTGCATTAACACTTGCAACTTGGAAAACATTTGCGTTTAAGTTACTTGAACTTGTATCATTAAATTTTAGATAGTGTCCTACTTTAACACCGTCAATGTCACCTTGTTTAATTCTAAATGCTGGTGTACCATTAAAGTTATATGTGCTAGTATCTGCTGTTACATTTCTGTAAATATCCAATGTTTGTGTTGTAGGTGCCAATACTGCATTAGCATTAACACTTACGTTACTAAATGAATCATATGTTACGTTAGTGATATTACCACTTAACACTGGTTTAATTTTTGTAATGTCTTTAATGTTCGCAGTATTATATGCTACATTACCAATAGTAACTGCTTCGTCAAATATTCTTTGTTCATTACCCCAAGCAACAACTTCTTTAGTTGTTTCTGGTATTGTTGTATCGTAAAACTTCTCACCATCTTGATATACTAATTCTGCAACGTTTGAATCTAATGATGCATTTCCTTTTAGTACTAATATATTATCGTAGGTTGCAGTATGGTCATAGTTTGCATCTACATTACCACCATCATTAAAGTCTAATGCAACGTCTGTTAATTGTATATCAGTAAATAATTTTAGTGTTCCTGTTTCACTACTGTTTTCAATATAAGAAACATTACCACCAACTTTAGTTAATCTATAAACGTCAAACTCACCGTGTTCACTTTTTGCAAAATGAACTATATCATTTTCCAATGGTATTTCACTTGCACGTCTTGTTGTTCTATCAAACAATTCATCAAATCGTGCTATGTCAAATGCTTGATATCCTACATTATATTTGCTTATATAACCTGCGTTAGGTAACGGATTATAATCTTTATCTGTTATACCTGTATAATCTGCTTTTGTAGTTGTGGGCCATAAACCTTTTTCTGACATGTCAGTAGGTCTTACAATTAATCTGCTAGAGTCATCAACATCAATTAATATTGTTGAGTCTGACTGGTCATCTGGTGTAATATCAAATGTTCTAACTTGTTGTAGTTTTGCCGCTAAGGCATCACTTGCCTCTACTTTAATATTTAGACTTGCACCTGGTAAGTCTCCTTGATATGCATCTACAAAGTCTATAGTTGCTCTTTCATCAACAATAATTTCAGCATCAGCGGCTAAGTTACCACCTGGTAATGCTTGTACATTTGCAAAGTTAATATATGAATTTGTTGTATCACCTGATATACTTGATATTGTGTATAATGGATTTGTAACTCTTTCTTCTAGTTTTTGCCCGTCGATGAATACATCAATGTGAGGATATGTTCCATCTATGATTGTTAAATTTTCTGTTGCTATGTTACCAGCATTTGACAGTTCATCAGTTCTACTTAACGGTGCAAACACATAACTTATGTTACCACTACTTGCTAATGCATTGTTTACAATAGTTGTTCTACTACCTGAATCAAACTCCCAATCATTTCCTGTACCACCAACAACGTTTCCAACTGTTGCTGTGTCATTTACAGTAACACTTACATCTGAATAAGTTGTGCTGTTAGCACTTTCAAAACTAAATCTTTGTCTTGGCTGATATCTTTTTGCTTCTACGTCTAAGTTTGCTAAACCACTACCAGCAAGTGTAAAGTCAGATCCTCTAATTGTAATTACATAGTTTTCTGATGTTGCATTTGCTATACGTTGTGAACTTGCTGTAATTAAACTGTTACCACTTGCTACACCAATGTTTGCTGTAATAGTTGGGTCTAATGGCACATTTGCCATCGTTGTGTTAATAGCACTTACAACATTAGCAACCATTTGTGCATTTGTGGCACTACCACTTGCTACTGTTGATAAGTCAATAGTAGTTGGATAATGACTTGAATTTGCATGGTGGTCTGTAATTGTAATGTTAGCAACACCTGTTAAGTCACCTGTATTTGTAATGTATGTATTACTTGTAGCATACGGTTGTAAATAACTTGTACTAATATTTGCTGTTAATAACTGTGCCGCAATAACTGTTACAGCCGGATTAGTTGTATAACCGTATCCTGGCTCTGTAACATCTACTGTTGTAATTGTTCCGTCTTGTCCTATATTAACTGTTGCTAATGCAGTTGTTCCTCCACCGTATGAGAAACTTCCTGGAATCTCTGCAGGTGGTGGTTCAATTTCTAAGAAAGGTCTTTGGAAGAATTTAGTTGTTCTGTCTAGTACTTCAACTTCCTTAACTTTACTTACTGTATTTTCAGGATAAGCAATTTGAATAAGTTGTTTTTCATTTTTAACTTCTGCTTCATTAACTTTAATATCTAAACTTTGTTGATTTTCTGTATCACCAAATTCTCCAAGTTTTAATGCCCATTCATCATATACATTAACACTACCTGGTACTAAAACTTTATCACTGTTTAACAAAATCTTTAATGCATTTTGTGTACCCTTACTTCTAATCATACCCATATAAAAATCATATTGGTCATCTTGTGTAAGTTCAAATTCTCTTAAATATTTTCTTTCTTGATATCCGTATTGTCTTCTACTTGCTTCATATAATTGTTTTTGTACAGGCACATGTCCAATTTCATTGTATTTGCCCATATCACTTGCAAGTGTATCAAAGTTAGGCAATAGTTCTTCGCCTTGTATAATAAATCCATCTGCTGACAATGTTCCGTTCCAACCAGCAGTACGTTTGGATTTAATTTTTAATCTTGCTTGTCTTTGATTCAACAAGTTGTCATAAATTGTATCACCAAAAATAGTTTTGTTCGATACTAATATGCTATGTTCTATTTCATTAGTGTAAAGTAATGCACCATACAGTTGTTTAGTTGGGTGTGCTATTGTAACCTCAGGACCATCTCTTGTGATGTCACATTCAGTTGCACTAATCATTTTGCCTTCTTCATCAAGCAAACTGAATTGTCCTTGGTCAATATCTTTTATGGCACTTACTTTTCCTCTTGGAGCAACAAATTTAATTTTACTTGCTAATGGACTTAGGTTAATTGTATTACCTGCACTCCATTTACCTATACTCCAGAATAAAAATTGTTTACCTGAATATACCCAGTCATTTACATCTGCAATCTCATCATTGTATTCGCCAAAGTCATAACCATATGCTTTTTGTAATCTTCCTAAACTTATAAGGAAGTCATATACTTCTGCTACAGTATCATATTCTGTACCGTACTCTACTCTTACAGTTTGTCCTGTGCCTTGTAAAAATAATGTTGCTTCTGCACCACCTACTGTAGGCAATGTACTTAAACGTTGCCATATTGCAGTATTAGTTACATTACTTCCTGCAGGAGCAACTGCTTTTGCTCTAAAGAAGTTGTAACCACTTTTAATAATGGAACCTTCATTGTATTGTGTATTAACATTATATGCAACGGTTTCAATTGGTTCACCACCAACTTTAACTTGTGTTTTTGGTCCGTTTACATCACTAGTTTCTATTTCAAAATATTTTTTAGTACTGTTGTAACCAAATACTTTGTATTTGTTATTTGCTGTTAATTGTACTAATACACCTGTATAATCATTTGTAGATGCATAAGGACCTACATGTACATCAACTTGTAAATCTTCTTGTGGTAAAATCAAACTAGAACTATTACCAGTTGTGCTATAGTTGTCACTGAACACAGTCATAGTATCTTTGTCTACAAATCCAGCCATCTTATGACCTAACTTACTGTTAATAGTTTTGTAAGGCTTACTAAATTCTTCTACAGGATTTAATCCTTGGAATCTAATATATGGATCTATAAATGTTGACCAACCAGTGTTAGTTTGCATTAAATTGTTTGTATCTACAGAACCATGTAGTGTAGCATTTTTAACTTTGTAACGTTTATAATTTGTATTATCTAATAATTGGTTGGTGTTTGCAGAAGCCCGAGTTATTTTCCCTGGCTCTGCAAACACACTGGCAAACTTACCGGGCTTGGTAAGTAAAAGGGCCTCTGCTATTGCAAAGGGATATGCTTCAGAAATTTTCCATGCGTTTTCAACTGGCGCACCATCTCCAAATTTCCAATTCTTATTTGTTAGTGATGTATCAACACTAAAGGTTGTATTCAATGCACTTGTTAATTTATAATTTTCTGTACCGCTAACATGTGTTGCTGTACCTGTAGCATTTGTACTTAAACTTGTAGGTGTAAAGAAAAACTTAGGGCCTACTGTAAATGGATATGCTGGATTTCCATCTGCATCTAATGTTGCTACATAATATCTTGTTCCTGTTGGAAACTCTGGTGTTACACCATAACGTGAATTAAATTCATCGAGGTCTCCTGTTGAAGCACTATATTCATAATCTTCAACAAACTCTCCTGTTGGTGCACCACCTATTGTTGTTCTTGTTGTTGTTTTTAAACTGTAACTACTTTCTAATCTTTTTATTGCACTAGTGTTGTCTAATCTGTCGGTATAACCATATGGACCATAAATTGGTAATCCATCAAATGCCCAACCAACAATTGGTGAATGACTGTCTGTTGCCCAACTTGTTAGTCCAACTGTTTGTGGACTAGGTTGTACATAACCATAGCAATCGTAACTATCAACATATCCACCAGCACTATCCATACTCACATCATTTCTATATTGACGTGAGTATGTGAATGAGTTGCTCAGTGAATGTGCGTTGCCTGTATTAGCATTAAATATTTTTGCTCCATTTACAGCAATACCAACTGGTGTACTACTTGTTGAAGTAGCATTGGCAAAATCACCTGCTGTACTGTCGCCTGTGTTAATAGTAATTGTGTAAGTTAATTCTTTATCCCCTAATTCGTTTACATTATCGTCAGTTGGGAAAGTACCAATAGTGTGATTAATAATATTGTTTGTTGTAATATTAATGTTTGCACCACTGTCTACTTCTTGTACACTTAATCCATCTACACTTGTTAAGAATGTGTTAGCATTTGCTGTTGCAGTTCCTGTAGTTGTTTCTACATAATCAATAGTTTTTGTAGTTGCTGTTGTGCTAATAATATTTGCAGGTGCAATTAAATTACCTTGTGCATCTACAGGTATCTCAAATTTTAATCCAATTCTTCTATACGGATTATTTTTTCTATATCTATTATTTGTTACGTTTTCTCTAGCACCTTGTCTAATAATACCTTCTTCTAAATCTTTCCACATAGGTGTATTAGCACTACTATAATCTGGGTATGTTGTTGTGATATATTGAGTATCCCACCAACTAGGCTTTCTCACAAAGCCTAACATTTCCCATGGATGAGTATGAGGTCTTTCTGTGTCGTAACAACTTTCAAATATACCTCTCCAGTATCCAGGTTTTACTGTGCCACTGTTATAGTTCCAAGTGAATAAATTGCTGGAGTCATAATATTCATTAACAACAAAGTCTACATCATTTCTTGTAATGAATTGATTAAAATTACTTCTTAGTAAATTATAATATGTTGTTCTAGTTAAACCTGTGTCAGTTCTAAAACGTCCTGGTCTAATTGAATAAATGTTTAAATCATATTGACTATCTTTTTGTCTATAGTCTGCTAATATACCATTCCAAATTCTGTTTTCAAATTCTAATAAAACAAAATCATGTATATCATCTGCGGCAACTGTTTTACTGCCATCGTGTCCTACAATAACTTTAATAGGCTCTATAAAACTATTGTCTGTAATAATCTCTGGTTGTGTTGCTGGATATAATCCCATAGCACTTGGTGTAGGTGGAGTTTGTGTACTCTCCCTATTTGAATCATACATTCTAAATTTGAATGTATTTCCAAGTGTCATTGTGAAACTATCTGTAAATGTAACAGTATTAGCAGTAGTTGTACTTGATACTGTATAATCTTTTTCAGCAACTAATAATTTTTCTATACCGTCCTGTCCAATTTCATACACATATAATGTGTTTTCAAGTTTGGATAAATCTTTATATGTTTCTAATGTGTATGCTTTTTGTAATACATTGTTTACTACAACAACTTGTTCTTCGTATTTGTCGCCAAATGCCGCCATGTAAGTATAATCAAAAACATTTTTTCCTTGATTAAAACTTATAACACCTTCTAGTACAAGTTCTAATATTTCACCGTAACTTTTACCTGTTGTATCATTGTTGTCAATGAATTTTATAATTTCTTTTTTAAGTCTGTTCTTATATTTTACATATTCGTTGCTGTTAAATTCTAATGCATCTCTGATATTAAATTTATCATTGCTCATTAGCCAAGCCGCAACTTGTAAATCATCATCTGTTTGTACAATGGTGTTTGCTTTAGATGAATCAAATTCTAAATCTGTAAAGTTATTTGTGCCTAGTGGTTCACCTGTAAGTCCAACTTGGTCTTTTATTGTTTTGTAAAAATGTTCAAAGTATTGTGGTTGTGCAACACTTTCAATATCTAAATTGTCTAAGTTACTGTGCCAACTTAATGGTAATGCATACCTACCACTTCTGTTTGCGTCTATGATATAACCACTTGTTGTTTTAGTTTTAATGTCTATAACATCATTTTTGCTGAATGTAAATGTTCCAAATGTAACAGCAATAAAGGTACTGTTATAACTAAATTCATTGTTTAGTTTGCCATTTACAAAAACTTGTATGCTACTTTCATCAACTTCTGGTTTTGCAGTAATTTCCCAAACTGTTCTGCTGTTATTAATATCACTGTCATTTACAATGTATCTATCTTCAACTAGTTGAATTGCTTTCTTGTCTTGTGACTTCCAAGATGTTTCTTTTACCTCGTCACCGTTTGTAAGAGTTTTCTTATAATAAATGTAACCTTGCATGAACACTTTGTTTGTGCCACCAAAAGGAATATAAGAATATAAATCTTTTTCTAAATCGTTATCAAAAACTATTTCGCTAAAGTTATTAAAGTTTTCATATTTAAGTGGAAATTTTAATACTGGGTCTATAGTTGCATTAGGATCTATATTAGGAGCATAACTAAATATTTCTGTTCCTTTGAAATCACTGTTTGGATATGTAGCAACGTCATCTAAAGACTTGCCGTCATAGTCATATGCTGTAAACAATATTGGTGTATTAACTTTGTCTTTCTTTTGACCTTCTAACCATTTTGTTCCGTTCCAATAATATTCTACACCCTGCTTTCTAGCACCAAATTTAATACTAATAACATCACCAATACTTGCTGTATAACTTTCTTCTGTTAATGTAGCCAACGATGGGATACCACCGTCACTACCAATAGTATAAATTTTTTGTGCTATACTAGTTTCTTCATTAGGGAAAATAATTCTATTACCAACTTCTAGTGTAACACCATCTATTACACCACCGTTTGGTCTGCCTACTACATCTGATTTTAAACTATCAAAAGCCGCAATCTCTACTGCGTCTACACCTTTTGTACCAAAATTATACAGTTCAATATCTCTATCAAATTCTAAAATAGGTCTTACTGCTCTTTTGCCTTTATTTGGAAGTTGGTCACCTGCGTCTAAGAAGTTTTGTCTGTGATACCAAAAGTTAATCCTACTCCAAACATTATTATCTCTAGCACCACGTTGCATCATAATGTAGTCTGGATTTTCTTGTGTATTATCACTGTCGTAAGGTTCTGTGTCGTATGCACCAATACCACCTACAACATACTGTAGTTGCAGTCCTACTGGAGTTACATAACCGTCCCACATTGGGCTACCAGTAGTAGCATCTACTTGGTTAGCACCTGAATACGAAAATCCATCTACGTCCACATAATTTGCAACTCCAACTAATCCCCCTGATTTAAATCTTGTATCATTAGGATCATTGTTTGTGTTTATTAATGTATCTGTAGAAGTATCTATAATTGTTCTATCATATAAAATATAATCTTCTGTACTAAATGTTGTAGCAAAGTTTTGGTCTCTGTTAATCAACATTATGCTTTCGCCAACACCTTCTATAATCCAACGTTTTTCATCTTTGTAAGTATTAGGTATTACATAGTCTCCTGCAAAGGATACTATCATACCATTTTTAAATAGTGTGCCGTCGGGTGCTGTAAAAGTTTTCTTACCTAATATATCTTTTTCAACGTTTATGGGATTTGTTGCTGTACCATTTATAATTTTTGGTGTAGGTCCTGTTGGACTCCAAAAATATTCTTGATAGTTTATAAATTTGTCAATGTTAATTGGTGGTAGAAAACTATAAAAGTTTGAATCAAACAATGTGTTTTGATTTTGTTTATCTGCACCAGAACTTTCTAAAATATTTAAAAAGTCTTCATAGAAAACATTGTTCTCACTTCTACCTGAAAGTTGATTAATATTGTTTACTACAGGCTCTAAACTATATTTGTCTCTATCTGCTGTGGGCTCAATTAGATAAGTGTCACTAGGATCAAATACTGTAAAGTCTTTTGAACCAATATAAGCACTTACGTTCTCAATATTTGCTTTTGAGAACAGTTGCTCAACAGTAGTATCAAAAAAGTTTTTGATAGTTGTTGTTTGATTAACTACTGGTAGTTTTGTGTATTTCTTATCTGCCATCTACTTTACCAATTAATAGCCTGAACCACTTCCTCCGCCACCGCCGGAGCCTCCTCCGCCGCTACCGCCTGAACCTGAAGAAGAAGCACTAGTACCTAATGTGTTATTTGTTACGTTTGCATTTCCGGCTCCTGTGCTTGTAGAAGAACTTGTACCAGTTTCAACAACATAGTTGCCATGATAGAATGTAACTCCATTTGGCATATAAAATGTTTTACCAAAAAATACATGCGTATGGTGTGAACCATTTCCTGCAAAATTAGCCGCCTCTGCCGTTGCATATAATGGATAGTATCCGTCAATAGCATAAGGACCAATTGCTTCGGTAGAATTATCATAACTACTAAATGATTGTGCTCCAACTCTGCTTGGTCTTAAATTTTCACTTGTAAGTTTATCTACAATATCAATGTCCGTAACTTTTGCTGTACTTAAAAATAATTCATCTGACTCACATTTAACTTGGAATAAATCTCCAAATACTCCTGCTGTACTCTTAGGTACTATAACAATACTACCTATTGAATTACCTACTTGCTGATGAATAAAACTACTTAATTCTGTAAAGTAGAATGTATCACCAAATTCCCAATTATCAATATCAAAATATCTATTAATAGCATTAATAATATTTGTTTTTATTTCATTATCACTTAAACTTGTGCCAGGCAATCTTACCACTTTTAATCTTGCTTGTAAACTTTGTTCTGCATCATCTCCAAATAATAATTTGAATCTACCACTCTTAAATAATAGTTGGTCACTTGCCGCTTTGAATTGTTCTAGTATTGCAAACTCATTTTCTAATTCAGAACTTGTAGGTTCTTTGGGCCATGCAGTTCCTGGAACATTCAAATATGATTTAACTTTATCGTGATATGTTTCTGTTAATATAAACATTTCATGTACATTACTAATACTTGGATCTATCCTCATACTATTATTTGCAATATGTTGCCACTTGAATATTACACCTTCTTGATAAGACGATAAAGTGTTTTGTGTAAATGACTTACCATGTTTTGCTCTGTGATTAGAACTCTCATAGTGTTTTACAACATTTAAGTTTGTACTACTATATGTCATAATATAAACTTTGCCTGTGTCTTTAGCATAAACTTTTTTATTATGTAACTTACCACCTATGTTAGTGTTATCAAACGTATTAATAATACTTTCACTTTTTACCATATAGTAATCATAATCAGCAGTATTATAAACTTTACCTGTGTTGTTTGTGGCATCACCTGTAGAGTCTCCTGCAATCTTGCTGTAGTCTGCATTAAAGTTTACACCATTTTCTCTTCTTAAATCTAGTATTCCTGCTTTAACTGGTTTTGTATATGTGTACCCGTCAAAACTATTATAGTCCTCATAAAGAATCACATCATCAGTTGCAACAAAGTCTGCAAACTGAATTGGATTATCAGGACTGTCATCACCAGTAGTGTTAATTGGTGTGACTTGAACTTTTCTTGGATCAATATATCCGTCTGGATAACTGAAATTACCTACCGCACTATATGTGATAGGTTTTGTTAATCTTTCTCTATCTTGTATATACGTGATTGTCAATTTATCTTTACTTGCCAACCCTGAACTGTCAATAGCATAATGTCTTTTATTATTAAAATTACTAATTCTTAATGTTCCTGTTTGTGCTGAAACATTTGCATTTGTTACTTCAATATGTCCGCTACCCATAACGTTACCGTTGTTATAGTTCGTATTTTCAAACCTATAACTTACATTACCATTTGAATCTAAAATATTATAACCAAAAGTAGTATTTGTAAAATTAATTACAATGTTACTAGGTAAACTGTGAACAACACCTGTGTTATTTGCAATAGTTACGTTTGTGTTACTTGTTAAATCTGAAGTATCAAAGTTTGTGCCTAATTCTATTACTGCGTCTTGAACAAAATTATTAGCACTTGTATCAGCATTTCTATACAAACCAAAGTTACTTACAAGTCTTGCTTCTACTTGGTCAAATCTTGTGTCTCTATTTTTTAAAGGTATTGTTTGGAAACTTTGTCCAATCTTAGTTGAATACCAAGCATCACCTACAAAGTCTGTGCCTGAATCACTCCATTCAAATGTTTCTTCACTTCTTGATTTGTTATTAAGTGTAGTAAGTTCAACAGTATCATATTTTGCTGTACCTGTAAAACTATCAACAATTCTGTTTTCGTTTACGTTGTAAAATCTAACATCTTCAAAACTTTCGAATACATAACGTATTCCTCTGATTGTAACATTATATCTATGACTTAGAGAATCAATTGGAACATAATCAAATTTTAGTAGCCAACTTCTATCTCTTCCGTTTCCTGACTTGTCTTCTGCGTTATTAATATCAAACACTTCATTGGTAGATGTATCATTATTACTAATTACATAGAATGAATTTGAACTAGGATTATATCCTAATGCAAAACTTTGTTTTAGATTCATAGCATTTGTGATTGATGTAATCTCTGTATCAAAAAATGCTTTCCTTAATGTTGTAATAACTTGTACACCTTCCCAACCCTCAGGTACTGCTTCACTTAATGTGATAGGTCCTGTCACAGTTGTATTGGTACTTACACGTTTGCCGTTATCTCTAATACTTTTAATTTTTACCCATTTCCATTCTGTAATGTCTGCAGGGTTTTGGAATCTTATTAAATGACCAGGTTGTATAAGTTGTAAACTAGGATTTGCTATGTTTACATCTGTTACTGTGCCATTTTGTGTAAAGGATTCTGTCATATACCCTGTTACATTTTGTGCAGTCTTAGGCAACGTTTGCCATTTAATTCCATACAATGCTAAATTAAATTTGTTTGGTTCTCTTAATAACCATTTGTCTCTGAAGTCACTGTATATAAAATCATTAAGTTCTAACTGTTTTAAGTATATTGGTAACAGTTTAGTAATTTGTTCGTTAGGTGTATTGTTGTTATCTATGATAAAGTTTTTAGATATGTTACTATCTTCAATAAACAATGCCCCATCTTCTGCTAATACATTTGTAGTTTGGAATGTGCTAGTAGGATCTGTAATGTCAATATATCTACTATGCCCAGCATGTGTTCTATTTGTAACTTTAAGTTTGGCAATATTTGTGCTTTTGCTTAAAGGTAATACTTGATAGTCTTGTGCAGACACCATTCTGTCTTGTGCATAAAAACTTTGCGGTGCTCTTTCTTTAATACCTGTGGCACTTTCTGCCGGCAAACTATTATTAACACTACTTTGTAATCTTAATGTTAAAGATAATGTGTAACTTACACCTTCTGCATTGTTGTAAGGTATATCTACATTTACGTTACCAACATCGTCTGGTTGTATTTGAAATCTTTCTGGGTCACTTGTTCTGTAATAAAATTTGTAAGACCCTGTAGGTACTTCTGCAAAGTTACCATCTGCAAATTGTAATGTTACTCCGCCATCTCCTCTGTTTTGTATGGCGTATAAGGCACCTGTGTTTTCTGCTTTTGTATTATATTGTAATGTTTGTCCAACTGTATTTGGAACTTTAACCCATTTTCTAATTGTGTTACCTGCGGCATCTACTTGCTGTAAGTAACAATCTAATTCGTTGATGTTTGCAACATCTATATCTACAGTTCTATTTTCTACAGGCTCTACAAAATTTAAGTCTGTGCTGTTTAGTACACCTTGTCTAAACATTAAAAAGAAGCCGTTGTTTTTACTGCTTAATCCTAAGCCATCGTTTCTATGTATAATACCAAAGTTGTTTGTAGCATCTGGATGCTTTTCATAAATTGCTTTGTTGTCTGTAAAGTCTGCATTTACAAAATCAAAGTTTCTGTCCAAGCCATTTAAATTTGCTACAAATGATTGTGTTAAAGGATTAGTTACAGGTGTGTTTATTTCATACAAGTCTGTAACTATGTCATCGATTGTTCCTGTTTTTACAGGTTTACTGAATCTGTTTACATTTCCAAATGCACTATTTAATATTGTAATAAATTGCTCATAACTGTCTGAGTTGTTAGCATCGTTCCAATTAACTGTTCTTGCTTGTAATTGATTGCCTAAACTATCTGTTAAAGGTTCTGATGTTGCTACACTGACAATCTTCATAAGTCCACTTGCAGGAATGTTACGTTTTGGATTGTAACCTAATTGTCTTGCAAGTTTAAAAATACTGTCTTTTCTTTCAGCAGTTTCTAAAAAGTTTTCCCTTGTGTTTACGTCCATTCTAAATGCAATACTTTGAGCCAAGTATGCAAGTAGTTCTATGATGGCAATAAATTCTGAACTTTCAATATAGTCATTGAAGTTTTCTGGGAAATTAGTTTTGATATAATCCACCATTGCTGTACGCATGGTGTCGAAATCATATGCTTGGAAGTCTACTTGGCTGTATGCCTGATAGGCTACTTCCCAATCTTCCGCCGCAAATAAATTATTTTGTCTACTGTTTACTGCCATTTTAAATCTCTACGTCTGTCCTAGCATATTCAAGATATAATCTATCCTCGTCTAGGGTTGGCAAAAATTTAAGTTGTACTTGAACTCTTATTAAATGGTCTAATGATTGAGTAAAAATTTCATCTATCTTTACTCTGGGGTCTTTTTCTATGACTCTTCTAATTTCATCTTTGACTTCTTCAATAACAAATTCATCTAAAGGATTCATCAATATGTCATGTATTGTGGTTCCGAAGTTAGGTCTCATAACTCGTTCCCCTTTTCTTGCTTTCAATTCATTGAGTAAATCAATCTTGATTAACTCTCCGTCTATAGCAGTAAAAGGTGCCCTAACCTTTCCTATTGTACTAAACCCTTTGTAAATGTTTGCCATATCAATATTTATCACTAACCATTAAAACTAGTTTTAATAAACCACTTTTTGAGTCATTGTAAAACCTACTAGATAAGTACATGTAGGAGCAACTAGCAATAGTTGTGTGTTTTACATTTATATAAGGTAATTAAATGAAAAATGTTTTAGACCGATTTGAAGAAATCGTACAAAAAGCCTATTCGGCAAACAAGCAAATTCAAGCAAATAACTATGAAGGATCAACAGGATACGGTCCTAGATTTAGAAAAATGCTTCACAAAGAAGGCAAAAGGGTCCATTCATTAGGAATATATGACTATCATACCAAGAAGTATGTTCTTTTTGAAATGGTTAATATGGTAGGTCAGAAAAACAAGATACCAATCGAGTTTGACCAAATGGAGGAACTCGTTAAGGATGCACAAACAACCTAACTTAATTTTTGTTCACGGAAGTGGACAAAGTAAATTGAGTTATAATTTCCTAAAAATATTTTTACCTGAACACAATGATTTGTGTTTGGAATACGATACCGCTGAGGAGCCTGACAAAATACTAAAAAGATTTCAGTTTTTGGCAGACCAAGAGTTTGAAGGCGAGCCCGTAAGTATTATTGCTCATAGTTATGGTTGTTTACTTGCTACATTGTTTAGTAAAGAATATAAGAATGTAAATAATCTTGTTACTTTATCTAGTCCATGGGCAGGAAGCAGAACAGCAAAATGGTTGGCTTTAGTTTTTAGGCAAAGTCAACTATTTAAAAATACACAACCAGGAAGTCCTCTTTTGAATGCAATATCTGAGACAAAATTGGAATTTCCGATAATTAATATTATATCAACTGGAACTTCGTCATCCGGTAATGCTCTTGCAGGTATGGGAGCACCTAACGATGGATTGTTGACAGTAGAGACACAAAAACAAGTACCTAGTACATTTACAAATGTAAACAACATAGAACTTGCTTTAAGTCATAACGAACTATTGTTTTCAATGGAAGTTGTTGAACTAATAAAGGACATGTTTTTCAATGAAACAAAATAAACTGTTAAACGACACACTAGAAGAACAATTAAGAATACAACTAGTAGAATTACAAAAACAAAACACTTATCTGCAAAATCAAATAAGCATATTAGAAAGATGCGTCAAAGAAGAACAAGACGGAAAGTACGAAGCATATAAAAGAATACATGCTTTAAACGACGAACTTAAAAAAGAAAAAGTTTAAAAGAATCTATTATTCCTAGGATCTAAGAAAGATAACGGATCGTATCCAAACTGTGGCGGTCTTTGACCGTACGGAGGATTATACGGATTAAACGGAGGTGCCATGCCCATTGGACCTCTAGGCATAAAGTTAGGAGATATATGCACTCCACCTGGTGGTCTCATTCCATCTACTGCAAAATATTCATATTGTTTACGTCTAAGTCTATTTGCTAATATACCCCAACCCATTCCATTTGCTCTGGGTGTTTCTCGTAAGTCATAAAAATCAGGCATACCAAATAGTGTTGCTTCATATATACGTCTTGCTTTTAGTGTTGGTCTGTAAATATCATTAGTAATCCATTGTTGCATTAAGTTTGGTATAAGTCTTTTTGTATTGCCATCTCTGACAGCATTTCTTACAGCACTATTATACCAATTTTGTTCGCCTATACTGTTGCCAAATAAAGCCATAGCCATAACTTCATTTCTAGTCGACTTACTGCCTGACAATGAACTTGCAATTACGGCACCTGTTGTGCTTAATCCTGCACTACCTAATTGTTTAGCAACATTTGTACTCATTGCAGATGTTAATTTGTGTATAATAGTATTTTTTGTTCCTTCGATTTGATAACTGCCATCTGACCCTGCAATTTTTGCCAAGCCATAATTTAATATTCCTTTTTCAGTTTCATTCATTATGATGTCTGCATATTCACTTGCAGGTCTTTTCATACCAGGATTTTTAAAATCGCCTTGTGGGTCTAAAATTTTACCATCGCCAAATATTGTAGCACCAGCATCAAGTTCATTTTTATCTAATATATGTCCGTACCCTACTGTTGAAGCACCACTTGGCATCTTTGCTGGTATAGGCATACTATGACCAGCACTTTGTAAAACTTGTGCTCCAGCATCTGCCAATCCGTTTTTGTCCATGTTGCCTGCCATACTAGTAACATCGTCCATAGTATTTTTGATACCTGACTTTTTATAGATAGGTTCTGAAAATTGGTCTGGTTTTGTTTTACCTTGTTCTGGTTTGTATCCTGTACCAATATCTACACTACCATCTGGTGCAGTAGTTGTTGCGGCGGCTGTATCACTTTGTACAATAGCACCTGCAGGTGTATTTTTTGTAGCCTCCGTAGATTGATTCATTTTTGCTGGATCTTGTGTTGTGGCTGTAGCCGCGGCATGTCCTGCCCAAGGCTCTCTGGTAGGTATAACTTTTAATATACTGTTTATAGGTTCTGCAGTACCGTCACGTTCACCTTCTGTTGGCAAAGGATTTGATTCACCTGGTTCTTTCTCATTGTAGTCCCAACCTGGTAAAGCCGCTGGTACATCATCAATGTCTTCTGTTTGGAATTGTTCCACTACTGCGGCTGGGTCTGCCTCTTGGGCACTACCACCACTGTTAAGATTTACATTACTACCTATTACATTATTATTTCCACCTGCTTGTGAATTAATTTCTCCACCAGCATGTTCCATAATTTCACTACCACTAATTTTATGTATGTTGCCAACTTTTAAATGTCCATCTTGTGTTGCTTCAATTTTGTAATTAGCATCTGCTTTAAAATTTAGTTCTTTTCCTACAGTTGCATTAAAATTGTTTGTTGCTAATAATTCTACACCTTCACTTGCTTCTATTTTAATTTTTCCTAATTCGTCTTCACCATATACACCTGCACGAATATTAATTTGTTCACCTGCTTCAAAATTTATATTTCTGTCTGCTCTAAAATTTATATCCTGTGTGCTACGCATGTTGATGTTTTCATCACTGAACACATGAATACTACCACTTTGTGCTAGTTCTACCCAAGCAGTACCTTTTGCATTAATTACATAGATAATACCATTAGTATCGTCCATTAATATTTGGTTACCTAACCCAGTTCTTAAACGTATGTGCCTTTGGTCTAAACTGTCGTCCATAACAAACTGGTGTCCACTACGTCTGTTTGTACCGTCTTTTTTGCCTGTTGTTAAACTTGGCTCTTCTGGGCCAGGTGTTAATATACCGTAAACTTGTGAAGGACTTTCTCTTCTCGCACCAGCAGTTGTTGTACCTCTTATAGGATCATTAATTAATCCTTGGTCCAATATTGCTTTTGTTAAAATATGATGTAATGGTCTGTTTGCTTCTTTACCGTGGCTTGGATCATCTTCTCTTTTATTCTTTTCTGCAACTGGTAAAGGTAAACTGCTACCATATGTTGTTCCTGAAGGAACACCAGGAACCATGTTTTGCATTTGATCCGGAAACATACATCCTATAATAATTGGATTTTTCTTTTTACCGTCACCAAATATAACTAATACAAAGTTACCTGGGTCAGGTGGCACCATCCACATACCATATGTTTTCATAGTTTCATCGTAACTTCTTACATTTTGTCCTACTTTTTCACTTGGTGTGCTACCTGCAAATGGTGAACTCCAATATGCATTGTAATAACCGTTGGGGTCATTTCTATCTTTTGCCAGCATAGGTATATACACAGGAATACGTCCGCTATGTGTATCATCTTTTGGTCTAACAATAACTTCAGCCAAATAGATACCATAGTCAAGTTCTGCATTTTCTCTTAACTTGTCTCTAGGATTTTTTCTTCTGTGTTGGAAGAAATCGGGTCTATATGGCATTAGTCATCTCCTCCTTGTGCCGCAAGGTAGGCTTCAACTGCCGCTTCGGATTCTGCGTTTTGCTGATTTTCAATCACTGCTAATTCTTGTTCTCTTTCTTCTTTGCTATCGTATGCTACTGCTGTCATATCAAACTTACTTAATGCTAAACTAGTTTCTTTTGGTGCTTTTTCGAACTCTACTTTAAATTCTCCACCACCAAATGAACAAGTTACACTTACTATTCTATATACACCACTAATGAAATAAGCAGTTCCAACATTTTTCATGTACCCTGTATTTTCATCTTCATCATCATAATTAGGGTCTCTAACACGTGGTGTTTGCATTGTGAATAAAAAGAAGTTATCTGTTCCTGTATATACAATACCCTCTTGTTCCTTTTTATCTTCTGCTTCTTCATATTCTTCTTGTGCTGACTTTGGAGTAACTGGTGTCATTGCTTCTTGTCTAGTAGTCGCAGGGCCTAAGTACCAAGGATCACCTCTCACTGACAAACCTAGTTCTACTAATATACTTGCATCATTTACGTTTTGATACATGTATCCAAATAGTGTTGCGGCATTTGTACCATCACTTGTATCTCCGCTTGTAGATACAATACTAGGCCCATACACATATGATGTTCTTGGTTCTGTGCTTACACCGTTGGCGGCATTTCTTACAGTATTAAGTTTACGTTGATTATCAACATAAGATGACATTTCGCCTATAATGATTTCACTACCACCTAAATCATCAACTAAGTCTGCACTATATAAGTATCCACTTGCTTCAGGTTTATAGTTTCCATCTAGTTGACCATCTTCAGATCCTGTACCGCTACCACCACTGCTTTTATTTCCTGTTGGTTGTAAACCTCTACTACCTGCTTGATAATTTGTAAATGCTAATGCTTTTGCTGTGTCATTTACTCTTTCTTTATCTTTTACAAAATCTTTGAATTCGTCATCGCTCATTCTCAAATCACTTTGTAATTTCTTTTGGAATTCTTTGTCACCTGTAATTTGTTTTTTAAATGCTCCTGCTTGTTGACTTTGCTGAGAAGCCTGTGTAGCCGCATCATCTTTTCCAGAGGTGTCTGCATTCTTATTAATATTTGCAGTATTTTTATTAGGATTAGTACTCATATCTCCTAATCTACCACCACCTGGTGCGCCAAGTAAAACTTGTCCTGCGTTATATTGAATACTAGCATCTAATACTTGGTCATTCAATCCTGTGTACAAATAATGATATGCTTTTTTAATTTTAAGTTCTTGTATATGTTTTGTAACTTGTTCGCTGTCCAAGTCTCCTTCTGCCGCGGCAATGTTTTGATTGTCGTTATGTGTTTCATATATTTCTGGTTTGTAAGTAATTTTTTTAGCATACTTCATTCTGCGAGTATCAAACCCTATATATTCTACATCTGCTCTTATTCTGTACCAACGTGTAAATGTTTGATTCAAATCAAACCCATCTTCGTCTACAGAATAATCTCTAAATATTTTTTTCCTTGATGTTCCTTCTAAGAAATCATCACACATCACAAACATTGTTGTAAAGAACTGATTCATGTTTGTTCCTTCAACCATGTTAATTTGCTGTGCTGTACCCCAACCAGCACTTTCTACTGTTACTCCTCCATCTAAACTATCTGGATTATCTTCTAATGCTTTTTCGTAATCTTCTTTTGTTTTAATACCTTGTGATTGTGCGTTAATTAATCTGTTTACTTGTTCTGCATTCTTTCTGTTACCTCTATTACTACCAACAAGCAAACTTCTATTTTTTATTTTAGCCTGAATATCAGATAAATCGAAATGTATTTCATCATGCATTTCTTCTTCTAGCAAATTATCTTCTTTATATTTTTTTAAATTTTCTTTTAAGTGTTCAGTCATTTCTTCGATAGTTTGTCCTTGTACATACATGTCTTTGGGTAACTTATAATAAAAGTCATTGTATGCTTCAGAATTTCCTATAGGACATTCAAATTCATAATCACTACCATAATGGTCAATGGCTATCGATACTTTTGCAATTTTTAATTGATATATAAAAGGTCCCGCAATATGTGTTGGACTTCCTTCTGCTTCGTTGTCTGCTACATCATCTTTGTAACCTTGGAAATTTATTTCTAAGAATAAAGGAACGTCAGCATACATATAATGTCCAAGTTCCATTTTTGCTATTTGTATTTGGTCAAGTAAATCTGCCGCACCTGGTTGTTTAAGTGTAAAAGCGGCTCTTACTGCTGTACTGTTTCCTGTATTTGGACCTTGTACAAATTGTATATCTAAATTATCTATTTGTACACCTGTTACACTAGTCTGTGCAATAACAACTGTTTCTTCTGGTTTGGCGGCTTTGCAACCTCTCAGCCAACCACCACCGTCAGATGTTTCTGCAGGAATCATATACAGTTTTAAATTGTATGTAGGATTTTGAAAATTATCTAAGACATTACCTTGTACTAATCCAAGATACCTATCTTCTTTAGTAATATTCTCTTTCTTTTTCTTATCGTCTTTCTTCTTTGACTTAAACATGATTATCCAATAATTCTATCAATAGTTTCTCTAGGTGGTATGCGAATACTTAAACCAGCAACAAAATCTTCAAGAGGATCAACTAATAGGTCTGGATTTCTCAATGCAAACACCCACCATAAGTTTGTTGAACCATATCTTTCATGTGCTAATAAATCCGGTCTGTTTTCATACTTAGATTCTATTGTATAGATATCATCGGATATTGAATTAGGAATTTTTGGCAAAGTGTTTATGTCCAGATAAAAGTCATTTACTGGTGCATTTTTTAAAAAACTTTCGTTGCTATGAAAACCAGCCATTATATAAATCCATCCTTGTATGCTTTGCCACTAGTGAAGCCTTGTAAGTCGAATCTCTTTCTGAGTTTCTTGTATGTGTACTGTGGTGCCATTTCAATCATTATATCTGTTTCTGTTGGCATATATGTAGTTTTACCATCATATTTAACTGGAACATAATCTACGCCGTCAGGTAATTGGAAGTTGTATGAACGTATTACAACTGGCACTTTGTTAAAACCATAATCTCCTAAGTATTCAAATAACAACACTGGAGGGGGAGTTCCGTATGTACCTGCTTTAACACTAGCATCTCCATAGAATGCTTTAGTAACTGTTCTTAAGAAATGGAATACTGCTAACAAGTATTGTGCTTCTTCTAATGTATTTGCAGTCCATTGACCTTGCAATGGTAATGTTGGTGGTCTGCTATTCATGTATGTATAAAATGGATAGTTTGACCCGTGTTGCATCGCTTCATTGTAGTCAACACTTGCTTGTAGATATAAGTTTGGTGTATAAGGAAATACTATACCACCTCTGTCTTTTAAAGGCTGTAATATTGAGTCTTGTTTGTTACCCTTACTGTCTACTAAACCGTATGCCCAGTCCTCACCACCTTTTTTAGGGCGAATTCTTGCTCTCCAATCTTTGCTTTTAAAAGAATTTCTATCATCAGTTTCTGCACTGATGGCTGTAGTGTCTGCTGGTACTACACCTTCAAAACGTTTTAAAGACGAGTAAAAATTGTCATTATCTGCCATATTAGTATCTCCTAATTGTATTTATCATGATAAATAAAAACATACTTTAATGATTAGTACCATTTTACAATTATGTTGACAAACACTTGTAAATGTGTATAATACAATATAAACGAACGATAGTTTTGAGGAGAAAAAATGACACAACCAAGAAGAGTCAACTATCTTAATAACAAAGACATACTAAAAGAGATACACAAAAGTAAACTAACATACTGTTATGTACAGGATGATAAGTTTGCAAATGTAGATTTAATAGTAGAATCTGTTAAAAAAATTAACAAAACAGCAATTAAACAAGCACAAGAAAATCGTGCTTCTAAAATGCAAACTGAAGCATATCAGAAATCCATTGCAGAAGGCAATTGGACTAAAAAGCCTAAACAGAAAGACTTTGCAGTAGATCCAAAATCTATTCCTGTAGATGAATTAGTATTTAGAGTTATGACGTATGACCATATACCAGATGAGATTGGTCGTAAGAAAACTACTAAAACTATTGCAGATACAAAAGCAAAAGTAAACTTTCCACCATTCAAACATTACATCTTAGACAGTAAAGGTATTAATCCTAGAGAAGTTGTAAGAAGTCACTGGGTAGGTGGACTACATAACGGACACTTTTCAGTTGACCACGGAAAGATTACAAATGAATTAGGCAAAATGTTTATGAAGTTAGTAGAACGTTATAGTCAAAGAGGTAACTGGAGAGGTTACACTTATGTAGATGAAATGCGTGGTACTGCTTTAGTGCAATTGGCACAGATTGGATTGCAATTTAATGAAGCAAAATCAGATAATCCGTTTGCTTATTATACTGCTACTGTTAATAACAGTTTTACTAGAGTATTAAATTTAGAAAAACGTAACCAAACAATAAGAGACGATATATTAATTGAACAAGGACACTTACCAAGTTATGGTAGGCAGATTCAACATGAAAATGAACTCAAGGCAATGAGAGAATCCGCTGAAAATGAATTGGAAAATAATCCTGGTAACGAGTAATTAACATATGGCAAACCTTTTTAAAAGGGCCGCATGTTTTACAGACATACATTACGGCTTAAAACAAAATAGTAGACAGCATTTAAAAGACTGTAACGATTTCGTAAATTGGTTTATAGCAGAAGCCAAAGCAAGAGATTGTGAAACATGTATATTTTTAGGTGACTGGCATCATCATAGAGCAAGTATTAATATTGCAACTATGAATGCAACAATTAGAGATTTAAAATTACTAAATGAATCATTTGAAAAAGTCTATATGATTTTAGGTAATCACGATTTATATTACAGAGAAAAACGTGACCTAAACAGTATAGAGTTTGCTAGAGACTTGCCCAACATTGTAATGATAGATGAACACTTCTGTGAAGATGGTGTTGCTATTATACCTTGGCTTGTAGGCGATGAGCATAAAAAACTAAACAAGTTAGATTGCAAATATATGTTTGGACATTTTGAATTGCCTTATTTTAAAATGAATGCAATGGTAGAAATGCCAGACCATGG
>Ga0163110_10000107_pt1 | contig 35562 bp, 34 predicted proteins | sample CRUFie1St17metaG_FD_108703 | JGI IMG/M metagenome (GOLD analysis project Ga0163110, IMG submission 108703) | Marine microbial communities from the Costa Rica Dome - CRUD Field 142mm St17 metaG | ecosystem: Environmental > Aquatic > Marine > Oceanic > Photic zone | place: Costa Rica: the Eastern...
ATAATTACAAGCCCTCAAAGAAACAAAAATCTAATAAAAAGAAAAAAGGATTTGCTGATTTATAAACTTCCATTAATCAACCTTTCAATGATAGTATTTATTCATCTACATTAAATTTAATATGATTAAGTTGCGCCTGAAGCGCTTTGGTAAGAAAAAAGAAGCTAGTTTCAGAATCGTTGCATGTAATAGTACATCAAGAAGGGATGGTAGACCTCTTGAGGAGTTAGGCTTCTACAATCCAAGGACAAAGGAAACAAGACTAGATACAGAAGCTTTAAGGAACAGGTTAACTCAAGGAGCTCAACCCACTAATGTTGTCAGAACCCTTTTAGAAAAAGGAGGATTACTTGAAAAAAAAGTTAGACCATCTATCGCTATTGGAAAGGCAAAATTAGCGGAAAAAGAAAAATCCTCCAAATTAGAGAATGAAAAAAAAGATAGTAATGAAACTAATAAGAACGAAAGTGAATAAGTAATTTGTTTGTTTTCTTTGATTTTTTAAATAAATGAGAGAAGTATCTTCAGAGGGTCATTTTATTATTGATCTTCCAAGTACAGATGCTGCGACTGCTCTTTCTGGGCCGGGAAATTCCTTTATAAAAAAATTTGAAGATTTAACTGGAGTATCTCTTACTATTAGGGGGCTTCAATTAGAAATGAATGGGATAATACCGAAGCTTGAACAAGCGTCTGCATTAGTTGAATTAACAAGACCTATATGGGAACAAGGTGTAGAAGTTCCAGAAGTCGATTTGAAGGCTGCATTTACTTCTCTAAATATGGGACAAGCCTCAACTCATGCTGAGCTTGGAAAACAGGTGATTGCTCGCTCCAAAGGAGGTAAATATTTAAGACCAAGAACCATAAGACAGAAAGCTTATGTTGATGCCATTGAGAATTTTGACTTAACATTTGCTATTGGACCTGCAGGCACTGGCAAAACTTTCTTAGCTACAATTCTCGCCTCTAGATTACTAAGTGAAAAAAAGATTGAGAAAATAATTTTAACTAGACCAGCAGTAGAAGCGGGAGAAAATTTAGGTTATTTACCGGGAGATCTTCAGCAAAAAGTTGATCCTTATCTTAGACCTCTATTTGACTCTTTACATAATATATTTGGTTATGAGAAAACAAATTCACTTTTGGAAAAAGGAATTATTGAAGTGGCGCCACTGGCATTTATGAGAGGTAGAACATTAGATAATGCTGTGATTATCTTAGACGAAGCTCAAAATACTACTAAGGCTCAAATGAGAATGTTTCTTACAAGATTAGGCGAAAGATCAAAGATGGTTGTTAATGGTGACGTTACCCAAATCGACTTAAAAAATAATCAACAAAGTGGACTAGTTGAAGCGGTAAAACTTTTCTCAAATATTGAAGGTATAAAAATTTGCCATCTTACAGTTGAAGATGTAGTTCGCCATCCACTGGTTCAAAAAATTATTGAGGCTTATCATTAATTACTAAATTGGGTGATCCGCACACGATTTTCCAATAAAAATAGACTAATATACTAATAGATAAAATTTTGATATGCCTGCAAGCAGTAATTTCCAACAAGCAATTCGTGACGCCCGAACAAGTTCTATTGTTGGTCCAAATGTAGTAAGTAAAGCTCTCCCATATGTTGGAGGTGGAATGGTTTTAACGTCTATAGGTGTTTTAGCTGGAATATCCTTGATAGCATCCAATCCCTCGCTTTTTCAACCTCTTTCTATTATTGCTCTCATAGCTGAACTAGTACTGTTTTTTGTGGCTACAAGCGCTGCAAATAATGCTAATAACGCAAAAGCCCTTCCTTTACTTACAGGGTTTAGTTTGTTAACTGGTTTTACTCTAAGTGGAATTGTTGCCCTAGCAATCGGAACTATAGGAATAGGATCAGTCGGTACAGCAGCATTAGCTACGGGAATTACTTTTGTAATTGCTTCATACACTGGTCAAAGGATGAGTGATAGCGTGGGACAAGCTCTAAGTAGTGTTGTTGGTCTTGGACTAATCGGCTTACTTATTGCAATGTTTGTTCAACTTATCGGAGGATTATTTGCTCCTGGGCTTTTTGGTGGCTCTGGACTTGAATTATTAATTGCAGGGTTTGGAACAGTAATTTTTGTGGCAATGTCCTTTGTAGATTTTTATACTATGCCAAGAAGATATAGTGATGATCAATATTTGGCAGGAGCTTTAGGTATGTATTTAACTTACATTAATCTATTTGTTTTTATACTTAGATTAATGATAGCTTTACAGGGCGGCGGTAGAAGAGACTAGTAAGCTTAATTCAATTAATTTATTTTAGGGCGATATTATCCGCCCTTTTATTTTGCAATTTTTGAAATTTTTTCTCTTATAAATTCTTTTTGTTGTAAATCATAATTTTTGGAATTATTTATTCCATTTCCTAGGTTATCTAAATTATCCAAAATCATATTTACTTGATTTTTTACTAATTTTGTATCCAATACTTTCAATATATTTATGCATCTATCCGAGATATTTGAAGACATTTCTTCATACGCAGGATTTTTGTCTCTTTGATGGTTAATAATTTGAGCAGAGCTCATTATAAGGTTTTTCAATGTTATTTCTACAATTTGTTCTCCACCCTCTACAAATTTAAATATTAGTGAACTGGGTAATTTATCTAATATTGAACAATTAATATCTGATAATGCATAAGCAAAAAATCCTCTCAAACCATTTTTTGTTTTAAGTAACTCAGCGACTCTGTCTGCTAATACCTCATCGCTTAAAAGTTCTTCTTCCCAATCCTTGCACCATTGAGTAGCGATATTTATAGCTTGATAAAAAGATGGTTTTTCATGAATTATGGTTTTTTTATCCATTTTGAATCAAAATTTTATTATGGACCATAAAATAAATTTTGGAAAATTATAAATCAGGCTTTGTTACTTTGATCGGGAGGCCAAACGTAGGAAAATCAACTTTGATAAATAAATTAATAGGTGAGAAAATTGCAATTACTTCTCCCGTAGCACAAACTACTAGAAAAAAATTAAAAGGTATTCTTACCACAAATAATAGTCAAATAATATTCATAGATACTCCGGGAATTCATAAACCCCATCATCTACTTGGGAAAACATTGGTAAAAAATGCAAAATCAGCTATTAATGGTGTAGATCTTATTTTACTAATTTTTGATTCTAATAATAAGCCAGGCAGAGGGGATCAATACATTAAAAATTTACTTGTAACGAATCAATCAAAATATATTATCGTTCTTAATAAGTGGGACTTGGTAGAAGAGAATGAAAAAAATTTACGTCTGAATCAATATAAAGAAATATTTCCTAATAACTCAATATATTTTCAGACTGTGAGTTCAATTTCTGGGGAAGGATGTAATGAACTTATTAATTTAGTAAATGATCATCTTCCACGTGGACCGATGCTATATCCAAATGATGCTTTAAGTGATCAACCATTTAATATATTACTTGCAGAATTAATTAGGGAACAAGTTTTAATAAATACTAGAGAAGAGATCCCACATAGCGTAGCGGTAATTATTGAAAAATTAGAAGAAGTAAAAAATAAAAAATCTGCAAGCAAAGAAATTCTTACTGCAATACTGGCTACTATAGTAGTAGAGAAAAAAAGTCAAAAAGGTATTCTTATTGGAAAAAAAGGTTCAATGTTAAAGATTATTGAACAAGCAGCAAGAATTAATATGAAGAAATTAATCGATGGGCCGATATATCTAGAGTTGTTTGTAAAAGTTATTCCAAATTGGAGAAAGAGGGAATCTAAATTGGCTGAATTTGGTTATCAGGAGGATTTTTAAATGCATAAAGTAAATTTTGATGTGATTAGTTTATATCCTAACGCTTTTGAGAATTTAAATAATATGGGAGTCATCACTAGGGCCATAAAGAATCAATTGATTTCAATTAAAGTTACTGATTTGAGGAAGTACGGAGAGGGTTCTTATAAGCAAGTGGATGATCTCCCTTATGGAGGAGGATCAGGGATGTTATTAAAGCCTGAACCTATTTTTAATGCTTTTGAATCGATTCAGAAATTTGATAATAATATAACTTTACTTATGACTCCTCAAGGAAAAGTACTTAAACAAAATGATCTATTAAGATGGTCAAATTATGATCAAGTTATTTTAATTTGTGGTCAATATGAAGGATTTGATGAAAGAGTTAGGTGCATTGCTAATGAAGAAATTTCTCTCGGGGACTACATACTTACTGGAGGTGAAATACCTGCAATGTCTATAATAAATGGAGTTACAAGATTAATCCCTGGGACTCTGGGTGATTTAAATTCATTAGTTAGTGAAAGTCATAACAATGGTCTTTTAGAATATCCTCAATATACAAGGCCAGCTAAATTTAGAGGAATGGAGGTGCCAAGTATTTTATTAAGCGGAAATCATAAAGAAATAAATGATTGGAGAGAAAGGGAAATGATAAAGAGAACTTCAAATAGAAGAAATGACTTAATTTTATCTAAGGACTTTAAAAATGCACCGGTAAGTAAGAGAATAAAAAGAGATAAGAATGACTCAATGAGATTCCGTATTGGTAATGGGTATGATATCCACCAACTTGTTAAAGAAAGAGATTTGATTATTGGAGGAGTAAAATTATCTCATCCTGATAATATTGGTTTAGATGGACATAGCGATGCCGATGTATTAAGTCATGCAATTATGGATGCATTATTAGGTGCACTCTCTTTAGGAGATATTGGTAAATACTTTCCACCTACAGATGAAAAATGGAAGAATGCTGATAGTTTAGTTTTGCTATCAAAGGTCGTTGAGTTAGTTAAAAATCAAGGGTGGGAAATAACTAATATTGATAGTGTTATTGTTGCTGAAAGACCAAAATTTAAACCGCACATAGAATTAATGAAAAACAATATATCAAAAATCACAGAAATTGATAAAGATTTAATTGGTATAAAAGCTACAACTAATGAAAAATTAGGTCCTGAAGGCCGGGAAGAAGGGATTAGTTGCCATGCTGTTGCGCTTCTGGAGCAAAAATAATGGAATTAAAGTTTTTAAAAAATAATTTTAAGTGCATTTCCTTAGCTTTAATAGCCTTAGTAGCTAGTTTTCAGTACAATTCTGCAAGGGTATATGCTGTAACTATGGTTGATATGAAAGAGCATCCAATAACAGAGGAACTAAGGTTAAAAGTTCCTTCAGAATATAAAGATAATTGGATAAAGGCAGAAAAAGAAGTATGGGAACCATGGTTAGCAAATAAAAAAGGATTTCTCGGTAGAGAAATCTTTTACAATCAAGAAAAAGAAGAAGCTTTAGTTTTGGTAAAGTGGGCAAATATAAAATTATGGAAGAGTATTTCAGTCACAGAGGTTAGTGAAATTCAAAGCATCTACGAACAGAATGTGAAAAATGATTTGAAACTTGATAAGAATCCTTTTGAATTAATTGATGAGGGAGAATTATATGTTCAAGGATGAATAAGGATATTAACTTTGATTTTGGCAGACAAAATCGTATTGGTATTATTGAAGCAATATGGGGTGAGCATAAAAATGTTGATCAATTAAAAAAAATTTGTGAAAAGGTTCTTTATAAAAACGAATTAGTTTTCATAACAAGAATTAATTTCGATAAAGCAAAATTAATTTTAGAAACTTACAAAAATGCAAAATTTTATAGTGAAGCAAGTTGCCTTATTATCGGTAAAACTTTAAAAAAATTAACAACTAATAAAAAAGTTGCGATTGTCGCTGGTGGAACAAGTGATTTAAGTGTCTCTCTTGAGGCAAAATTAGCTTTAGAAGTTCATGGAATTGCATGTAAGACATTTATAGATGTTGGCGTTGCGGGCATACATAGACTTTTTGATAACCTAGAAGATATTAATAAATTTGATGTGATAATAGTGTGTGCAGGTATGGAGGGAGCTTTAGCAACAGTTTTAGGAGGCCTTTTGCCGCAACCTATAATTGCTGTTCCTGTTTCAGTTGGATATGGAGTAAGTAAAGATGGTTTTGCAGCTCTTAATAGTATGCTTTCAAGTTGTGCTCCAGGAATATCAGTTATGAATATAGACAATGGTTATGGAGCAGCGATGGCTGCTTTAAGAATAATTAAAAATTTTTAACTCAATCACTTTTATTATCTATCTCAAGAAGATTTTCTATCCAGAGGTTAAGTCTTTTTGAAAGAACACCTTCATCTCGCATTTTTAAAGCTTTCATAATAACTTGATTATTGACCCACTCTGGATAACGTTTTTGCATTTTTTGTTTATCTCTATATGTAATTTGAAACAAATATATTATTAATTAGCAAGCTCGAAGTAACAAATTTAATCTAAGTTGTCAGATTTAGTACTTAATCTAGATAATTCAGATGAATTACATTCATTCTCAACATTTTTCAATCTATCTATTAGATCTGAAAGATCTTTAGAGGCTAATTCTCCATTTTGCTCCCATTTCATTGATCTGGGATTTTGTTTTAAATTTTTTTCCATTTTTACATTTAAAGTATTATGAATATAAAATGAAAAAATATTTTTTTGATTAAATGTTTCATGAATTAGATTAAAAAAATATGAAGATATTTATGCCCCTTGTTAAATTCTTATAAAACACTTTGTTTAGTTAATTTTATCGTCGTTATTTAATATTTAATTAATAATTTATCCACCACCAACAATAGATACTATTTCTAATTTATCTCCATCTTTTACTTTGTTATCTTGCCAAGATTCGCAATTAACAATTAGGTTGTTTAATTCGACGATTATAGTGTTACTTTTATAACCTAATTGACTTAAAGCTTCAGTTAAGGTGAATTCTTTTTTTGAATTATTAATAAATTTTTCTTCACCATTGACTTTAATTTTCATCGTTCAAACTTTTTAAAATAATCATAGCTTTATTTTTTGGATTTTCATCATTCATGATTTCTGAAATAATAGCTACTTTATTTATATTATTTGACTTTAATTTTGGAATATTTTCATTTTTAATCCCTCCTATTGCAAACCAAGGGATTTTAATATCTTTGGTTAGTTTTTTGAGATTATCAATTCCTAAAGGTTTTTTATTTTTTTTTGTATTTGTTTTAAAAACTGGTCCAATGCCTAAATAATCGCATCCATTCTCTATAGCTTGATTTATATCTTGCTCATTATTGGCAGATATTCCAATTATTTTTGAAAATCCAAGTATTTTTCTCGCTGATATCAAATCTAAATCATGCTGTCCAAGATGAACTCCATCCGCCTCAGATGCAAGTGCAATATCGATTCTGTCGTTGACAATAAAAATAGCTCCGTGTTTTTTACATAATCCTTTAATGATTTTTGCTTTTTTAAGGTTTTTTGAATCATTTTTCTCTTTAAATCTGTATTGGATGATTTTTACTCCCCCTAAAAGAAGATTTTCAATATCTAAAATTAAATCTGCTTTCTCATTGGTTATTAAATATAAATTGTTACCAATAAGAATTTCATTTAAATTTTTATTACATTTTGCCTTTATCAGTTCAATTTCTAAGCTGTAAATCTCATAACGAATATAAGATGCTGCTTTTGAGAGCTCATAATTATTATTTCTAGAAAATTCTTCTAAAACTCTAAGAGCTTCTTGTATCCTACTTGAATTTGAACTTATTATATTTTCTGTATGAATTCTTTTAAATTGTTCAGGGTGACTTAAACCATTGCAATTGTCTTCGGAAAAGTTTCTCGCATTTTTGTAAAAATCTAAATGATGGCTACCTAGTATTTGCCTGAAGTCTTTTAGTTTTTTTACAATATCAACTCTATCTAAACCATATCTAGCCCAATCCTCTAAAACTCTTAATCCCTCTCTCGCTCTATCAAGATTAGCATCAATTATTTGAGCAATTCTTAAGTCATCTTTTTGATTTTGGTTGTTTTTCATAGTTTCAATTATTTGTTTCTTGGAGGATTTTTTTTGCTAATGCCTTATCTTTTGAAATTTGTTTTGAAAGTTCTTCTATGTTAGAAAATTTTATTTGAGTTCTAAGCATTTGTATTGGCTCAACTAATAATTCTAAATCATATAAATTTATATTTCTGTCAATAAAATGTACCTCCACTGCAGAGGGTGATAAAGGGTTGATTGTGGGTTGTGGTCCAAGATTCATCACCGATGGGAATATATTGCCAGAGTTAATTTCCCTAGTCCATGCAGCATATACTCCCTCACCTGGTAAGAATTTCCTCCCATCAATTTGAAGATTAGCAGTTGGAAATCCTATCTTTTTTCCAATGCCTTTGCCTTTGACGACTTTCCCAGAAAAACTATAGGGTCTTTTTAAAAGGGCTTTGGCTTTTACTAAATCGCTTTGTAAAAGTAGATTCCTTACTCTGCTGCTACTTATCCTTCCTTCTTTGTCTTTTAAAATAGGTACAATATTTAGCTTCATGTTTTTGTTTTTAATGTAATTTTTAATTGTATTAATATCTCCGCTTCTCTTATAACCAAATCTAAAGTTTTCTCCTACTGAAATAGTTCTTGCTTGGAGTTGATTTATAAGAATATTTTTTAGAAATTCTTCTGCACTTAATCTTGATAACTTCAAGTTAAAAGGAATTAAAACTAATTGTTCAATTCCTAGATTTTCAAGTAATGGAAGTTTCTCTGAAGGTAAGTCTAGTCGAAGTCTTGTTTCCTTATATAAGATTTCTCTTGGATGGGGCCAGAAACTTGCGATAGTCGGAGTGTATTCATATTCATTAACAACACTTTTTATAAGTGTTCTATGACCTTCATGCAAACCATCAAAGCTTCCAATGGCTAGGGAAGTTGGCTCTTTGACTTCAGATGGAGTTAATAATGAGATCACAATAAACGTGCAATTATGCGACTTTAATGGCAAATTTGAATAAGTAGATTAAAAAAACCATGAATGGTTAATAAAATGGATTTTCAATTACTTTCATTTGGAATGAGAAGAATAGGATGGATAAGATTTTGGATTCAATCTATCTTAAGTGTTGTTGTTACAGCTGTTTTACTTTTTTCAAATTTTGTAAGTAATGATAGCGAAGGTCAACTTGGTTTGGCGCCAGGATTATCGCTAACATCAATTTCTTTAATATTATTATTTTTTAGTCTTTGGCAAGGTTGGCTTATCGTAAGAACAGGGAGGGCTATTAGCAGTAATGCAAGACCTTCAAGGGGGCAAACAAGTAGGCTTATAAAAAGAGGAATTGTCAATGACTTACTAGGTATTTTATTTGGTCTAGTAGGCTATCAGGCATTAATGGGAGCTTTATTTATACAAGCATCAACTCAAACTCAAGGCATTGCGATTGCGACTAGTTCGGATGTAGCAATAACAGGTTTAGAGATATTATCAGTATTAAGTAATACACAAGTTATAGCTGCTCATTTTATTGGATTATGCTTCTCACTTTGGTTGCTAAGAAGAATTTATAGTAACTGAATATCTGGAAGTCGATCTAAGCCATCTCTCCAAAATAAATCAGGTTCAATAGGGGTAAGAGATAATTTATTTTTTTGAATTTGAGATACGTCACTTGGCCAATTTTTAGGACCATAACCCTTTGAATTCAAATCCAGAACTGCTTCTCCAGCTAACCAATAATAAGTATCACCTCTGGGATCCTCTCTCTTAGTAAATTGGTTTTTGTATTTTCTTATGGACAATCTAGTCCAAGATCCCCCAAGAATATTATTTTCTTCGCAAGGGGGAACATTTAAATTTAGTAGTAATGATTTTGGCCAATTGTTGCTTAATGCTTGTTCTGCTATTTTTAATGAAATTTTACTTGCAAATTCAAAATTTCTCCAATTGTAGCTAGCCAGACTTACAGCCATTGATGGGATATTTTCTAAAGTGCCCTCCATCGCAGCTGCTACAGTCCCTGAACAAAAAATATCAGTGCCTAAATTAGGACCTTGATTAACCCCAGAAATCACTAAATCAGGTTTTTTTTTAATTAATTCAGATAAAGCAAGCTTTACACAATCAGCTGGAGTTCCTGAACACCCCCAAGCTTGAATGCCATCTTCAAATAACTCATCTGCCCTTTCAACTCTTATGGGGGATTGTAAAGTTAGACCATGTCCTGTAGCAGATCTTTCTTGATCAGGGCATACTACTGTAACTCTATGGCCTCTTTGTAATGCTGTTTTAGCAAGTGATCTTATCCCACCCGCAAAAATACCATCATCGTTACTAATTAAAATATTTAATGATTCCATTTAGAAATAGATTTTTAATATGGTCTATGGTTAAGTAAAATATAAAAATACTTAACTAAACTATATCAGTGAGTGACATTGCATCTTTAAATCAAATCGAGAAAGAGTTAGAGCAGCTTTCAAATTCTGCTTATGAAACAATCGAAAATATTGATGATGATAAAGAACTAGAAAATCTGAGGATTTCACTTTTGGGTAAGAAAGGTAAATTATCAAGCATTCTCAAGAATATGGGAAAACTAAGCAATAGCCAGAGACCCCTAATCGGCCAAAAAGCAAATATTCTAAAAAGTAATTTATTAGAAAAAATGAATTCCAGAAAAGTGGAATTAATAAATAATGCTCTAGAAATAAAAATTGCTAGTGAGAAAATTGATATAACTATACCCTCTGTTGCAAACCCCGCTGGAAATAAACATCCTTTGATTTCAACTCAAGATGAAATAGTTGATATTTTTTGTGGTTTGGGCTACACAGTTGAAAATGGACCAGAGATAGAAAGCGATTTTTATAATTTTGAGTCGCTTAATATTCCTGAAAATCATCCAGCTAGAGATATGCAAGATACTTTTTACTTAAAAGATAATTTTCTTTTAAGAACGCATACATCACCTGTTCAAATAAGATTTCTTGAGAATAATCCTCCCCCAGTAAGGATTATCGCTCCTGGAAGGGTTTATAGAAGAGATGCTGTTGATGCAACTCACTCCCCAGTTTTTAATCAAGTAGAAGTTTTGTGTATTGATGAAGAGATGAATTTTAGTCATTTGAGGGGTACAGTTTTGACATTTTTAAAGACTTTTTTTGGAGATTTACCTGTAAGGTTTAGGGCTAGTTATTTTCCTTTTACCGAACCCTCAGCAGAAGTAGATGTTAAATGGAAAGGTAAATGGCTTGAAGTTATGGGTTGTGGGATGGTAGATCCTATGGTTCTTGATAAATTAGGAATCGATTCTGAAAAATGGACAGGATTTGCAGCAGGGCTAGGCGTTGAAAGATTTTGTATGGTTAGACATCAAATCGATGATATAAGAAAGTTTTATACAAATGATTTAAGATTCCTTGAGCAATTTTAGTTAACTTAAAATTTTAGAAATTAGCTTTTATACAGCAAATTAGTTTAAGATGTGTAAGTAATATTTGCCTCGATTGGTGCGAAAAGCTGGCCTAATCGTAAATGATGCGAAAGAATTAGCTGTAAAGACGGCTGTTTCAGTCCAACAGAAGTTGGAAAAATCTGGTTATGAAGTTTTAAGGGTTAGTAGCTCTGGAGGTATGGTTGGCTTTGCTAACCCAGATCAGCATATGAGGCCGCTTGGATATTCTACTTGCGTCCCGGAAGTTTTTAATTCAACAATAGAATTTGCAATTGTTCTTGGTGGAGATGGAACTGTTTTATCCGCGGCAAGGCAAACAGCTCCTGCAAGCATTCCAATACTTACTATAAATACTGGTCACCTTGGTTTTTTAGCTGAGGCATACTTAGCGAACTTAGAAGATGCAATTGACAAATTAATTAAGGGAGATTGGGAAATTGAAGAAAGGAAGAGTCTGATAATTAGCGTAATGAGAAATGATCAAAGACGATGGGAGTCTCTTTGTCTTAATGAAATGGCCTTGCATAGAGAACCTTTAACAAGTATGTGTCACTTTGAAATTTCAATTGGAAGACATGCACCTGTTGATATATCAGCTGATGGTGTTATATTATCTACCCCGACTGGTTCAACTGCCTATTCGCTTAGTGCTGGAGGACCTGTAATAACTCCAGATTGCCCAGTCGTTCAATTAACTCCAATAGCTCCTCATTCATTAGCTTCCAGAGCTTTAGTCTTTAATGATTCGGAACCTGTCACAGTTTTTCCTGCTACACCTGAAAGATTAATTATGGTAGTGGATGGGAATGCTGGGTGTTATGTATGGCCTGAAGATAGAGTTTTAATAAGAAAAAGTTGTCACCCTGTAAAATTTATTAGACTTGAAGAGCATGAATTTTTCCAAGTTCTAAGAAATAAATTAGGTTGGGGATTACCTCATGTAGCAAAACCTGATAAGGAATAAATATTTATTAATTAATTTTCTTAGCTTTTATTATAAAAACAGGGTTATTCGGTTCAAATCTTGTCCCTTCTGCGATAGACAACCCTTTTTGTATTTGAACAAGTGTAATGTTAATTTGATAATCAAGTTTTATAAAAATAGATTTAATTTCTTGTATTGTATCCACGGTTATTAAAGGAAGAACGAATATATCTCCCCTACCCATAAACTTTGATAATTTTTTTATGGTATAAATTTTGGTTTCTTTATTACATCCACCAATAACAACTCTATTTGGGAATTTAAAAGTATCACTTAGATTTATTTCAAGTAATTCTCTTATATCCTTTTCATGAATTTGCTTTGGCTTAACATCAATTCTTCGCGCATTTTCTGAGATGATTTCCTTAGTTCCAAATCTTTTATCAATGGAATAGAGCTTCAATTGTGGTCTAAGCTTTAATGCCTCCAAGCCAATAGTTCCACTCCCAGCACCAATATCCCAAATTACTCCATTTTCAGGCAGTTCTAAATCTGCAAGTATTTGAATCCTAATTTCCTTTTTTGTTAATAAATTTGGCCTATCTTTGAAAGTTTTGTATAAAGAATCATCTAAACCAAATAAGGGATTGTTATCTTTGCAATTTAAAGCCTCTTTTTTTGACAGAATAATAATATGCAGATCAGAAATATCTTTTGGTATTTCTTCATTTATTTTTAATATCGTTAATTTTTCTCCTTTAAATCCAAGTTCTTCACATATCCAAATTTCATAAAAATCATCAAGTTGCAGTTCTAAAAGGTTTGTTCTGATTAGTTGAAGATTATTTTTTTTAGGGTCTGGGATAATTGCTAAATTATGCTCTCGAGATTTTATTGCCTTTATCAACTCATCTGTTTCTCTTCCGTGAATACTAATGCATTTTACGTCTTGCCAAGGTTTTTTTAATCTTCTAAAGGCAAGTTGAACGCAAGTAATCGAAGGATGAAAAAATAATTCCTCTTTGGTGAAATGATCAAGTAATACTCTACCTATTCCAAACCATAATGGATCTCCCCTTGATATTAAGACTACATCACTTTTATTATTTTCTAACCACTTTATTAGATCGTGATTACTACTTGAGGAGAACAGATTCTGTTTACAATTTTCTGATTTATTGAACCAAATATTTATCTCATTAAAATAAGATTGAGGGATTGCTACATTTTTGATGTTTTTTAAAAGTGATTTAATACTTGATGATAATTCTTCAAATTCGAAAGAATTTATCCCTACCACATGAATCTTTCTATTTTTAACTTTCATAAGAGTTCCAATTTCAAATTTAGGCTCTTAAATTTGTATGAGTGTATAAATTATCCTATTATTAAGCGAGTGATTTATAAAGAGACTTTTTTTGTCTGATAGAAGAAACCGATTACATGAACTCTTAATAGCTTTAATAAATAAGGAAGCTAATCTTGAGTTAATAGAGGAAAATTCTGATGAATTAACTTCAAACTATCCCAGAGATACCACAGTTGATTTCTCTAAAGTTATTGAAAGAAATCGTAAAATCTTGAAGAAATATCAGTCACTTGTTAGATCAGCAGTAACACTTGATGCCCTTATGGATTCAGAAAATGAAGAAAATTACAAACTTAATAAATAAAATTTCAATCAAAAGCTTATTAGGCTTTTTAGTGGTTTTATTTATTCTAGCTCCAATGCAAGTTTCAGCTGAAGTAGCAGAAACTGAAATTAATGGTGAAATGATTAATGCAAGTAGTGAGTTTCTTCGAGACTTAGATTATGAAACATGGCAATTAGTTGCTTATAAATCACCACTTAATGAGGATAAATTAATCTTAAGGGTTATTGGATATCCTGGAAGCTTACGGATAGATCATCCACTAAATTTAAAAGTAGAGTCTGGCAGAAAAGAATGGCTTTTAGCTGATAAAACTTTACTTAATGATGAATTGGCTAAAGATAGTAGGCAAGCAGCAGCAGAATTTGATTTAGATCAACTCATACAAGATATTTCTCAAAATAGGCCATTGAGATTATCTTTGGATGGGGTCTTTTCAGAATTACCTGTTCCACCTTTTTTAGTAAAAGAATGGAGATCTCTTAATTAATTTAAATGTGAAATGAATATTAATAGTAAGGACCATTTAAAATGGATGAGAAGAGTGATTGATTTAGCATTATTAGGTAAAGGTAGGACAAGTCCTAATCCTCTTGTTGGAGCAGTGATTCTTGACAAAAATGGTGAATTAATCGCAGAAGGTTTTCATTTAAAGGCAGGTTTGCCCCATGCAGAGGCAATGGCTTTTGATAATTTGAAGCAAAATCCTAAAGGAGGCAGTCTTTATGTAAATCTTGAACCATGCTGCCATAAAGGTAGAACACCTCCTTGCGTCAAAAGAATCATATCTTCTGGTTTGAAAAAAGTTTTTGTATCTATTAAAGATCCAGATGTAAGAGTATCAGGCCAAGGAATTGATCAGCTAAAAAAGGCAGGGTTAGAAGTTAATTTGGGATTATGTGAGAAAGAAGCTATTTCAATTAATAGATCTTTTATTCATAGAAATTTAACTGGTCAATCATACGGAGTTCTAAAATGGGCTATGAGCATGGATGGTAGGATTGGTTTGAAAAATGGGAAGAGTCAATGGATTACTAATGATTATTCTCGATCAGTAGTTCATTCATTAAGAGCTGACTTTGATGCAGTTATTATTGGAGGAAATACCCTTAGAAAAGATAATCCATTATTAACAAGTCGCAGCAAAAAATCTCCCGAGCCTCTCAGAGTAGTTTTTACAAAAACTTTAAATCTTCCACGGGAAAGAAATCTTTGGAATTGTAACTCAGCAAAGACTCTTGTGGTTTATGATTCATCATCAGCCAATGAAAAATATTTAGATCGGATCCCAAGATGTGTAGAAGTGGCAAAAATACCTTCTGATAATCCAAAATTATTATCCAAATTATTAGCTGAGAGAGGACTAAATAAGATTTTGTGGGAGTGCGGACCAAACTTAGCTACTTCAGCTATTAAAAATGGGTGTATTCAAGAAACAATTGCTTTTATAGCTCCAAAAATTTTAGGTGGTGTTAGCTCAATGACTCCTTTAGCAGATTTTAATTTTGAAGATATGAATGAAGTAAAAGTGTTAAGTAAAGGTATCATCAAAATTTTTAATGATGATATTTGTATTCAAAATCATCTATAGATTATTAAATCCTGCAACTATTATTTAAAGAAAAAATCGTACGGTTCTTACCCTAAATCTGATTTACGATACGTAAAGCATTTAATTAGATTATGATAAAGTAAATTCAAAAATTGTACAATGCCTATCAGACAAGATGATAATCAACCAAATAGACGCTTTGGCATAGTTAATATAGTTTTAATAGGTGTTGGAGCTTTACTTTTATTTAGTAGCCTATTCCCTAACCAGAATATGCAAATTCCAAGAGTTCCCTATTCTTTGTTCATTGATCAAGTTAATGATGGTGAAGTAAAAAGAGCTTACATCACGCAAGAACAAATTAGATATGAATTAAATGGAGCTGAGGAAGGAGCGCCCTCCGTACTGGCGACAACTCCAATTTTTGATATGGATCTTCCACAAAGATTAGAGAACAAAGGTGTAGAATTTGCTGCTGCTCCACCCAAAAAACCAAATATCTTTTCAACAATTTTAAGTTGGGTGGTACCTCCTTTAATTTTTATTTTAGTTCTTCAATTTTTTGCGAGAAGAAGTATGGGTGGCGGTGGAGCACAAGGTGCATTAAGTTTCACTAAAAGTAAAGCAAAAGTCTATGTTCCTGACGATGAATCAAAAATTACATTTGACGATGTTGCTGGGGTTGATGAAGCCAAAGATGAACTAACGGAGATTGTCGATTTTCTTAAAAAACCTGAAAGATATATGGATATTGGAGCAAGAATTCCAAAAGGCGTTTTACTTGTTGGACCTCCAGGAACAGGTAAAACACTCCTCTCTAAGGCTGTTGCGGGTGAAGCTGAGGTTCCCTTCTTCATAATTTCTGGCTCAGAATTTGTAGAGTTATTTGTAGGTGCAGGTGCTGCGAGAGTTAGAGATCTATTTGAACAAGCAAAGAAAAAAGCCCCATGTATAATTTTTATTGATGAGTTAGATGCTATTGGTAAAAGTCGCTCTGGTTCAATGGGAGTAGTCGGTGGAAATGATGAAAGAGAACAAACTCTAAACCAATTGCTTACAGAAATGGATGGATTTACTGCTGCTGATAAACCTGTTATCGTATTAGCTGCAACAAACCAACCCGAAGTTCTTGATGCCGCACTCCTTAGGCCCGGTAGATTTGATAGGCAAGTGCTTGTTGATAGGCCAGATTTAATTGGAAGAAAAACAATATTAGAGATTTACACCAAAAAAGTTAAATTAGCTGAAGAAATTGATTTAGATTCAATTGCTCAAGCAACAAGTGGTTTCGCTGGAGCAGATCTTGCAAATATGGTTAATGAGGCTGCTCTTCTTGCAGCTAGAGGAAAAAGGAAAAAAGTCGAGCAACAAGATCTTAGTGAAGCAATAGAGAGAGTTGTTGCTGGATTAGAGAAAAAAAGTAGAGTTCTTCAAGATGACGAGAAAAGAGTAGTTGCTTACCACGAGGTAGGACATGCCATTGTTGGTCATTTGATGCCAGGAGGTTCAAAAGTTGCTAAAATATCAATTGTTCCAAGGGGAATGAGCGCCTTGGGTTATACTTTACAGTTGCCTACAGAAGAAAGATTTTTGAATTCAAAGGAAGAATTGCAAGGACAAATAGCAACTTTGTTAGGAGGTAGATCTGCTGAGGAAATTGTATTTGGTAAAATTACAACTGGAGCTTCAAACGATTTACAAAGAGCAACTGATATCGCAGAACAAATGGTAGGGACTTTTGGAATGAGTGAGATTCTTGGTCCTCTTGCGTACGATAAGCAAGGTGGAGGACAATTCCTTGGAAATGGAAACAATCCAAGAAGAGCTGTGAGTGATGCCACTGCACAAGCTATAGACAAAGAAGTTAGAGATCTAGTTGATCATGCACATGAGATGGCTCTGAAAATATTGAGAAATAACTTACCATTGCTTGAATCAATTTCTCAAAAAATTCTTCAGGAGGAAGTTATAGAAGGGCAAGATCTAAAAACATTGTTATCTGAATCAAAAATGCCCTCCTAAAATTTACCCCTCCATCCCTCGTATGAATAAATTAGATAATACTTTCACATCACATTTTTTATCGAGTTACGATATTTCAAGAGATTACATAGCTAATATTATTAATCTCGCGATTAAATTCAAAAATACAGATTTTAAAGTAGATCTGGGAAATAAGGTTTTAGGGTTGATTTTTGATAAAGCCTCAACACGAACCAGAGTTAGTTTTCAAGTTGCTATGTCCAGAATAGGTGGTACGACAATAGACCTTAATCCGATGACATCTCAAATCGGTAGAGGTGAGCCTATTAAAGATACGGCTAGAGTACTCGGTAGATACTGTGATGTACTTGCAATTCGAACTTTTAAACAATCTGATCTAGAAGAGTATGCTAAATGGTCTGGGATTCCTGTTATTAATGCTTTAACCGATTTAGAACATCCTTGTCAGGCATTAGCTGATTTTATGACTATCAAAGAGGAATTTAATGATTTTAAAGATGTTGTATTAACATTTATCGGAGATGGAAATAATGTAGCTAATTCACTTATTTTAAATGCTGCAATACTAGGAATTGAGATTAGAGTGGTCTGTCCAGAAGGGTATGAACCAAATCCATTGATCATTCAAAAGGCTAGAGAAATAAACAGCAATAAAAATTTATTGAAAATATTTCATGATCCTTCAGTTGCTATTGAAGGTACCAATGTTTTATATACAGATGTTTGGGCTTCAATGGGTGAGGAAAATCAAAAGGAAAAGAAAAGTGAGATTTTTAAGGAATTTACTGTAACTCAAGATCTACTAGATAGAGCTAACAAGGAAACTATTGTTCTTCACTGCTTACCTGCTTATAGAAATAAAGAAATAACTGATCAGGTTATAGAAAGCGAAAATAGTAGGATTTTTGACCAAGCAGAAAATAGGCTACATGCTCAGCAAGCTTTATTGTCTTACCTTCTTGGTAATTAGGGTTGCAATAATCAAATAATATAGGTACAAATGTATTAGAGTACATTTGTTTCATGCTAGAGTCTACTGGAGAGAACCTTACGGATGCTCAGAGTGAGCTTTACGGTTGGATTAAAAATTATATGAAAGAATTTCAGCATAGCCCTTCCATAAGGCAAATGATGGAAGCTATGGGCTTAAAATCTCCAGCCCCTATACAAAGTCGTCTGAAGCATTTACAAGAAAAAGGTTATATTTCATGGCAAGAAGGGAAAGCCAGAACTCTTCAAATTATCGATGAGATTTTTGAAGGTGTACCTATTTTAGGATCTGTCGCAGCTGGAGGATTAATTGAAACTTACTCAGATGTTCAGGAGAATTTAGATATCTCGGAAATTTTTAATAAAAAAAATGTGTTTGCTTTAACTGTAAATGGAGATTCAATGATAGAGGCTTGTATCGCTGATGGTGATATGGTTTTAATGGAACCTATTAAAGATCCGCATTCTCTCAGAAATGGAACTGTAGTAAGTGCCTTGGTGCCGGGATTAGGAACTACATTAAAATATTTTTTTAGGAAAGGTAATGATGTAATCTTAGAGCCTGCAAATCAATCTTATGAACCAATTAAAATCCCGATGGGTCAGGTTGAAATACAAGGAAAACTTCTTGCAGTATGGAGAAAAATATAATTTTAAATACAATTGACTTTTTACAAACTTATTTCTATTAGGATTTATGATAATAGTGAACTATTTTTAAGTTGATAAAGCATAAATATATTTTTCCATTAGGATTATTAATTTTTAACATCTTTAATTTGAATATTTATGCATTTGAAAAAAAAAACAGTAAAAATTTAAAATTTTCAATTGCTTTAAAAGAGAAACTTGATTTAGATGAAAATTTGGTTAGGGAGAATTATATTAAAACAATCAATATGAAAAAATTTAATGATTTTATAAAAGCCGATTTTGAGAAATTACATATTAAACTTTCAAATCTTATTTCTGATAATAAAAATCAAGATAAAAGAATGCAAAATTCTTTTGTTGAGGTATTTGCGGATACTCAATTTGAGGAAAATGGATTTTTTTCTGCAGAGGGAAATGTATTAGTAATTTTTAAAAATGGTCAGTTAAATACTGATAAATTGATTTATGATCGCAAAAATAAAATAATTAAAGCTATTGGAAATATAAAATTTTCTAAGGGTAAGCAGTATTTTGAAGCTAATTATTTAGAATACAATACTATTTCGGAAAAAGGGTATATCGATGATATATACGGAGTATTAGATTTTAAAAGGTTAAAGCAAGACTTAAATCTTGATTTAATTATTAGTAAGAATGAAATATGTAATGAGGATAATCTTGATTTAATAAATCTCCCTTCCGAAACCAGGTTATTAAATTCAAGTAATATAAGGGTTAAAAATAATTTTGGATTGGATGCGATTAAAGTAAATTTTTCAAAAATTAGTACATGGAGATTTAAATCAAAAAGGATTGATATAAATGGAGATAGATGGTCATCTGATATGGTGAACTTTACCAACGATCCTTATAATCAACCCCAATTCTATGTCAATAGTAAAAATTTTTCTAAAGAGAAAATTAACGGCAATACTATATTCAAAAGTAAATCAACTTTTATAAATTTTGATAATAAGGTATCTATTCCAGTAGGGAGAAGAACTATCTCTGATAGTACTTCAAAAGCAAAATGGGGTTTTGGTTATGACAAAAGTGATAAAGATGGATTTTATATATTAAGAAATTTTGAACCTATCATAAAAAACAAAAATTTAAGTTTTGATTTACAACCATATTTCCTTCTTCAAAGAGCAATTAGTGGAGAATCAAATGCTTTTAGGGCTAAGGATTCATCAGTTGTTTCTGATAATGTAAAAACTGATATAAATGGACTCGATTATATTGCTCTTAAAGGATCTATAAGAAGTAATTTATTCGGTTCTAAAATTAGTTCAGAAACAAATTTAAAAACCTTAAATCCTGAAAGAATGTTTGATGGAGTATCAACAAAATTCAATTTATTAAAGAATATCTACAAAAGTACTTCTTCTGATAATAAAGAAGTTAAAAAACAATGTGAAGATAATATAAATAATGAAAATCCATTTACCAAATACAAAGTTGATTTAGGTGTTTATGGTATTTTAGATGATTCAAAAATTTATTCTGCTTATGGTACTAAAATAATAAATTCATATAAGCATAAAAAAAAGTACCTTAAGAAAGACTATTCATTAGTTTTTGATATTGGTGATTTTGAAGCAAAGTCTAACCAAAACCCCAATGAACTTGAATCCCTTCAGAGGTATAGTTTAAAGAGTTCTTTTACTCACAAATATAAGATTTATAACCCAAATAATACGGATACTATTTTTGATAATACATTTAAGTTTACTCCTAAAATTATTGATCAAGGTATCTTTTTAACTGGAAATCTTTCTTCTGGTCTAAATGAATATAGTAATAACCAAAGTCAAAGTATAATCCAAGCCAGCTTAGGTCCTACATTTGTATATGGTGAATTGAAAAAAAATTTTTTAGACTATACATCTATATCTTTAATTCCTGAATATTCTTATAAAAGAGGTGAAAGCCCTTTTTCCTTTGATGACTTTAATAAAGACTCGAGGTTAAAATTTAATATCAAACAACAGCTTATTGGCCCATTATTATTCGGATTTAGAGCAAACTTAAATTTGAATAATTCTTCAGAAAAATATGGAGATTTAGAAAGTAAGGAATTTAAACTAGGTATAAGAAGAAGGGCATACGCAATTGATTTTATCTATGAGGTTGATGATGAAGCAGTTTTATTTAAATTCAATATATTTAATTTTGAATATGATAAATACAGCGAAACATTTTAAAAAAACTTATAAAAGTGTTAAAAGTATCTTTTGCTAGGAGAAATATATTTTGACCAAGTCTTGTGTTATTAATCACAAGTCTTTGGTTTTGATATACGGTGCTGAAAAATAAAGTATTAAAAAAAGTAGATTTATAAGTATGAAAAAAGATCTAATATTTTTTAAAAATTTAATTTTTTATTTTCTTAACTCTCCAAAAATAGCTTTAAGTTATATTAAACTTTCATTAAAAGAAGTTTCTCTTTAGGATAAATAAATAATTTTAAATTGATCTTTAAAACTAAGAAAAAGTGGAAGATGTTCTCCTATATAATTATCTTATGATGATTACTTAATAAAAACCTTAATTATGAATTTTGGACAATTATAATTTATTTACTAATTTGGGGCCATAGCTCAGTTGGTAGAGCACCTGCATGGCATGCAGGGGGTCAGCGGTTCGAGTCCGCTTGGCTCCATCAGGTTTATCTTTAGTTATTTAAATTTTTTTGATTAATCTAAATTTTTTTTGAATTCAATAAAAATTCGGCTACTTCAATATCTTTTGGAGTGTCAATTTCTGCCCATCCTCCATGAATAGGAATGGCCTTTAAATTTACCCCAATATCAATCAGATATTGTAGAAAGCTTGTCATATACATATTTTCGAAAGTCTTAGAATCATATATTTCTTTTTTATCCATATCATCCCAAATAGAAAATAGATTTTTTGCAATATCAGCTTTTAATTTTATAAGACCTATATATTGACCTTGAATTTCTGCTAATGATTTTGGTCGTTTTCCTAATTCATATATATTGAAGTCTTTATCAAATTTTAGAGTCTCAGCATCTTGTAAAGGATCATCCATTCTTTGTTCCCAATATTTTTGCCAATCTAAGTCAACTGCTATGTTAATTTCTGAATTAGATGATATAAACAAATTCAGAATTTCACGGCTATAAATGATATCCCCATAACTAATTATTATGTCATGACCTGAATTCAAGACCTCCTTAGCGCAAAATAATGAGTAAACCATATTAGTCTCAGCATATTTTTTATTAATGAAATAGCTAACGTTTTTATATTTTATTTTTTCATGTTTATAACCACAAACCATATTTACTTTATTAATTTCATTCATTTGCATTGCATTTAGTTGATATTCAACTAATGGTTTCCCATTTAACTTAACCATACATTTTGGGTCTGACTTTGTAAGATGTTTTAGTCTTGTTCCAGACCCTGCTGCTAAAATAATTGCTTGCATAATATTAATTAAGATGACAATTAATCATATCTAAATCATTTCTTTTAAAGCATTCCTCTCTTTCAGGATGCCACATTATTCCCATCCATGGATTGGACTTATGCTTTAAAGCTTCTATACAGCCATCATTACTTTTCGCTAAAGAAATTAAATTTTCACCAAGAGTTTCTTTTGTAACTCCGAAGTTATGGTAACTATTCACTTCTATATTATTAAATTCTTTTATTCCATAAATCATATGCCTCGTCTTGCAATGCCCTTCAACTTTAACAAGAGAACCATTACAAAAGGCGTTCAATATTTGCAAACCTCTACAAATACCAATTACTGGAATTTTATTTATTTGTGACCATGTGAGAATATTAATTTCTAAATTATCTCTTTCTTTATATTGACCAATATCATTCCCCCCGCTAAGAATAATTCCATCAGGAGATAACGAATCTAAAAAACAATTTATAGAAGATTTAACTAAAATTTTTGAAGATAACTGTATAGGAATCATGCCTAAACTAACAATTAATTCATTTAATCGAATATCTATAGATTCACGTTCTTCATTAATCTTTTCAATTTTATCAATTCTTTGAGTAATTAAGATATGCTTCATTGAAAGCCCTTTATGATTTTTTTAATTGGATCAAGTTGAATAAAATTTGAATTTATAAGCTCTGTAAATATTTTTTCTCCAACACCAATAGCAGCTGGCAATCCGAATTCTGCGGATCTAATCGCCATATGAGAATTTGCACCTCCATAAAGAGTTACAAGGCCCGCAATTCCCTGAGAAAAAAGCCAATCGTAACCGGGGTCGGCTCTTTTGATAATTACAATTTTACCTTTTAGTTGCTTTATTTTGGTTGGAGTATCTTCTTTGATCTCAATTAATTTTTCAGTTAAACTTTTAACTCCTATAAAATTAGGCATATTTGATTCTATAAAAAATATATCTAAGTCTTTTTTTGAATAAATTATATTTGGTAATTTACAATTTGAAGATATATATTTGTTTTTTATATTAGTAGTTGCTACTTGCTTACAATATTCTTGAAGATCGGTTTTGTTTAACTCTGAATCTCGTAAGGAAAGTAAAAAATTTAAATTTAAATTACTTATTTCAAATCTATTTAATAAAAATTCTTCTCCTACTTTTGCAATCTGTTCAAGTGCATCTGAAAGGTTTTTAGTAAATATAAATTTTGAATATTCTCTTCCTTCTATGGATTCATATAAAAAACTTTCTACATAATCTTTTTCAGATGGGAGACCTATCTCTTGGAGGCAGTTTAAAAAATTAGGTAGTTCTTTTTCCCACTGAATGGGAGATAAATCTTGTTTAACAATATCCTTATTCATATTGGATGACATTTTTAAGAAATAGCCATCATTACTATCGTATCTATCGGAATTTATATCATAAGTTCCTGGTCTAAGATGACCATATTTTCTAGCAAAATCATTCCAATATGATTGATCATTAAAACTCTTATGACAATCTAAAGTGAATTCTTTACTGACTGTTTTGATACTATTTAGGAAAGATTCTTTTGCCTCATTAGAAATAGCTCCAACAGTTACTGCATCCTCTAAAAGATTTATTGCGATAAAACCACATCTGGCTAAGTGAGCGAACGGTAATGTTCCCATTCTTTTGGAATCCTCAAGTAATAATCTAGCTTTCTCCAGAGGATGTAAATCAGAATTGACAATTTGCTTATTCTTTTTCTCTAAATCAGCTATAATTTCTAAATATTTTTTTGGCTTGCTAAAAGAGTTTATAGTTATTTCTTTAAGTGCTTCTTTATAAACCAAAAGATCTTTTTCATTAAATAATTCTGTTGAAGATAATCTTTTAAACCATTTTTTATAGTTAGGAGCCAGACATGTTGGTATTACCTTGAACTCAACTTTATCATGATATTCCTTATTCTCTTTTAGATAATTTAGGAAATAATTTAATAACTTTCCTGAAAACTTATCAGATAATTTCTTAGGTAGAAAAGATGCAAAACTCAAACGAATGTCTACATAAGGACAGCCTGAAAAATTAACTAGTAATGGTGCAGGGCGTACTTCTCTATATCCAAACTCAGATCTTTGAATCGCCCAAGTTTCATCTGTTATTAAATATTTGTATAAGCTTAAAGATAATTCACCAGGAGAAGTTCCTATTATTTCTGCAGGATTCCAGTCAGGCATTAATCCATACGCTGAAGGAGCATTACCTGGTATGTGAGGAGGGCACGGAGAAAGCTTTTCCCAAACTTCCTTTGCAACATTTAATCTGTCAAAATATATATCATCTTTATATTCTTTTTCTTTAGAACAAATTAAAGGCCTTACTTGAAATAAATGGACTTTATTAGTGGAATCAATAGCAAATTCAATATCAAGACAGTCATAACGAAGTAACTCTTCAATTTCCAATACAGATTTATAAAGATTAGAGATCCAGAGAGGTTTATTAGATTGCTCAAATTTATCTTTCCGAATTACACAGGTCTTATGATCCTTGCTTATGCCACTTGTTATAGAGGCCGTATCGTCTCCTTCTTCATAATTTATTATCAACCAAGGGCATGCATGTTCTAAGGTCCTTGTAAAAACAACTCCACTAGCTTTTACATCAAGTAACAAAGGTTGTATTAAAACTTCATCGGTCTCATCTCCATTTTCCCCAAATGAATCTATAACTTCTGTTATTGGATTTACTATAGTATTGTCATTTTTAACACCTAATATGCTTTTATATTTTCCTGCATTTGCAGTGTTAAAGCCATCTTCGTTTTTAGAACTAGATCTAACTATTAACTTTTCATATTGATCAAACCTTTTTATTATATTTTCAATAATCTTATTTTGATTATTTTCCCAAGATTTTTTTGTGAAAATTATTTGATCTTGAATAGTAGATAACTTTATAATTTTTTGTAGTCTTTGTAATGTTCTTGCTTTTGAACCTAAAATGAAAGAAGCAATATCATTTGGTTCTAATACTTCGGCCCAATCTCCTTTAACATCATAAGCTTCAATTTCAAACCCTTTAACCCTTAAATACTCTATTAAATCAGGAAGCTGTTTTTTTCTTAGAAATTCTATAACTCCTTGCTCCATTTGATTTATTTCCTTAATAACATCAGGAGAAAATCTTACTAGACCAATAAATTTTCCATCGGCTATTTCATTTGGAATGTCTATTCCTAATCTTAAAACATCTGAATTGAGAACTTTTACTTTTTCATGTGTTTCTTTTTTATATTTGGAATCTAATTCCTCTGTATATTTCCAATTACTATCCCAAGCTAATGCTATTGGTTTTTTTGAGTTCTTTAATTCGTTTACAACCTTATCTCTATAGAGAACATCACCATAACTGACTAAGAGAGAATTTTGTGAATCTAACTTACAAGATAAAAATGAACCTGCACTACCCATAGAATCCCACTCATTATTTTTGGTTATCAAAATCTCAGGAAAAAGTTTTTTGATTTCTTCGCATTTGTACCCTCCAACAAATTCGATAGATTCCAAATTTACATTTAAAGTATTAATCAACCAATTTAAAATGGTATTATTGCTTCCAATTTTATATAGAGAGGAAGGTTCTTCCCCTAAGTGAGGTTTTCCTGCTCCAAGTATTATTACTTTTTCATTAAACTTATCTTTTGCCATTATTAAAAAATATTTAATTTAATTAAAGTTATTTATAGTTCTAAAATAAACATTTTTGTAGCTCATAGTAAATATCTAGTAATGAGTTGATAATATTAAAATTAATTTTTTATTAAATTTAACATTTTTATTTCTTAATAAAAGCTAATTAGTTAAAATGTTAAGAATATTTTTTGTAAATAGATCTTTAAATTAATCAATAATCTATAGTTTTTTTGCAACTATTCTTCCTATGTATGGATCTTCATTCTCAATATTAGAAAGTCCTATATTCTCTTCAGAATAATCTATTTTATATCGATAATTTTGTAGATCTTTAAGCATTTTTTGCATTGATATTAATCTAATGAATCTCCTTCTCAATTTATATTTTTTTGTAACATCTTTTGTAGTTCTAAATTCTAAGGCTAAAGTAGTTCCTTTTGGAATTAAATATGATATTTTTTTAAGTATTATACTTTCTGATTTTTCAGATACATGATTTAGGAAAAATCTCATATAAATAACATTTTTTTCTTGGTATGTTTTTGAATTTGATGATAATGAATTATTAATGAAATTAGATAACTCATTTAAATCACTAATGTCAGTATTTGAGAAATTTATATTATTAATATCTTTATTTTGAAAAGCCTCCTTAGCTTTATCGCAGGCATAAACTATATGACCTTTTTGTGAAAAGAAAATAGCATCTTCCCCTGATCCGCAACCTAATTCTACTATTTTACTTTTAGGCGGAATAAGTTGATTTATAAAATCTGAGAATGGAGAATGATCATAAATTAATTTATATTTATAAAATTGTTTCCAATAGATATCCTGCATTTGATCATTAGAAAGATGGTAGTTTATATCCCAAGTTCTTGTAGCTTCTTGATGTTTAAATCCTGGATCTGGAATCTCCCAAGTATCTCCATAAAACTGTCTCAAAATTTCTCTATAGTTAGAAGGAATGGATATGGTAAATCCTGATAACTTTATTTCATTATACTTGAAGAAATCTGAAGATTTCTCAACCGCTGGTCCATGATATCCATAGGCTATTTCATATTTATTATTTTTATTAAAGTAAGAAATAAATATATCTAACTTAAAATCCTTATTTTCTTTTCCTTTAACATAAACCCATATATGTGATTTTTTTGGTCTAATTTTATATCCCTTATCTATTAGGAATTCGCACATTTTTATAAACTCAATCTTTACTGCTTCTGAACTATATTTTTTTGAGATGATACAAGTATCGAAATCGTTATCATGACTTATAAATTCACCCTCTCTTACAGCACCAAGCATTGTTCCATAAGTAGGAATTAAATCTAAATTTAAACCCTCTTTTAAATCCCTTTTTAAAGAATTGAATAATTCAAAAATTGACTCTTTCCAAATTTTATTTTTCACAATTGAAAGTTTCAATTTCCCATATTTATTAAATATATAACCCTCATTAATTTTATTTAATAATTCAGAAACACGACTTTTTTTCTTTGATTTTTTATATATGTATTTAAATCCTTTATTATCTATTGGTAAAATATTGCCTGAATATTCAACCTCTACTACATCTTCTGGAGCTATATATTTCCATAAACTTTTTAATACCCTTGCAAAACCAACTTGTTTTTTTGAGTTATTTGTAAATCTTTTTCTACCAGGATAAATCTTATCAATTATTTGGCCATTAACTTTAATCAAAACCTCTTCCTTATCACCTTTTGGAAAAACCCAACCAGAAATTTTTTTTCTGCTAAATGTTTCAACTAATCCATTAGGAAAAGTTTCTTTAGATTTATTTATTACAAAGTTAAGTCGATCTTTCCAAAGGGGTTTTTCTCCATCAAGTTTAATAGCACTTTTATAGGATATTATTGATTCATCCCATAATTTGGCTTTTTGTAAAACATAGCCAAGCCTATAATACCAAAGTGCTTTTGAATTATTAATTTTAATAGCTCCTTTATAAGCAATAATAGAATCATCCCAACGTTTTAGTTTTTGAAAAGAATAACCTAATCTATATTTCCAATAACCTTTTGAAGCGTTAAGACTTGTAGCTTTAGAATAAGCTTTGATTGCTTCATCCCATTTCTCAAGTTTTTCTAATCTAAGACCTAATCTGAAGTAGTAATGTCCATTAATTAGGTTTATTTTTATCAATTTCTTCAGAGTTTTTAGCAAATCTTTTCAAAATAAATCAAAGCGAATTATAGCTAAAAATTATAGAATCTGAAATAAGTCAAAGTTTTTTTGATAAATCTTTAACCTTAATTGAAATCATTATTATTATTTTTTATTTGTTTTTTTATTTTTAAAAAATTTAATAGCTATACATAATTTTTATTAAATCTATAAATAAATTATAAATATTTAAGTAATGGCATTAAATAACTTATTAAAAAATAAATCAATTGAAAACTACTATCTAAATTAGTCTTCATTAGAAAATTTGTTTAAAATTTAAAAATTTTAAAATTAATAAAAACTTTTATAAAATTTTTTTATATTTTTCTTATAAGTAAAAAGAGTTCTATATGAATAATAAAAAAATTAATTTTTTGAAATAATTGATTTTTCAAATTTCAAAATAATAAACTTACTAAAAAGATTATCTTCGTATTACTTATTCATTTTTTGAGCTATTATTCTTCCTAAAAATGGATCATTTCCTAAAAACTTTTTGTCCTCTTGATTTACTGAAAGTCCCTTTGTTTCAATTGATTGATCAATGCTATATTGAAAACTTTGAAGTTTTTTTATCAATTTTTTTTGATTGATTTTACGAAATAATCTTTTTAATATTTTTCTTTGTATTATATGTTTTTCGCTTATAAATTCAATAGCTAATATTGATCCAGTTGGAATTACCTGTGAAAGAATCCTAAAGACCTCTGTTTCAATTTCTTCTGGTAGAAAATTGATTAAAAATCTTATATATACTATAAATTTTCCAGTAAATTTAATTGAATCAATAGACATTGCTTTTTTAAGGAAATTTTTTAGATCTAAAGAATTTGAAACATCTAAATTTGAGAAATAAATATTGTTAAATTTACCCTTAGGGAAAGTATCTGAAACCTTTTCGCAGGCATGAATAAAATGTCCATTTTGTGCAAAATAGAGAGCATCTTCTCCGCATCCGCATCCCAATTCAATAATTTTGCTTTTTTGGGGAATATTATTATTTATATAAATTGAGAATGAAGAACATTTACTAATTGATTTATATTTATAAAACTGTTTCCAATAAAAATCAATTTGTTCAACATAAGATAGGTGATAGTTTTTATCTCTTTTTCTTGTATCTTCTTGATGTTTGAATCCTGGGTCTGGGGTTTCCCAGGTTTCACCATAAATTTGTTTTAATATATCCCTATGATTAGAAGGGATTGAGATCGGATAATTGGATAGTTTTACTTCAGTATAATTAAAAAAATCATTACTTTTTTTTACTGGCGGCCCATGATGGCCATAATTTACTCTATATTCATCATCCTCATTGAAGTAAGAAAAGTAAAGATCTAATTTGAAATCAAAAGTTTCTTTGCCTTGTGCATATATCCATGCATGGGTTTTCTTTACTCTTAATTTATATCCATTATTAATAAGAAATTCACATATTTTTTTGAACTCATTTTTTAATTCTTCCGGTGTATTTTTTTCTGAAATATAGCAAGTATCAAAATCATTATCATGACTTATGAAATCTCCTTCACGAACAGCACCCAGCAAGGTTCCGTAAGATGGTAACAGTACTAAATTAAATTCTTTTTTTAAATCTTCTTTAAGTTTATTAAATAACTCAAAAATAAGTACTTGCCAAAGTTCGTTTTTTTTAATTGATAATTTTAGTGATCCATATTTATTAAAAACATAACCTTCGTTAATTTTTTTTATTAATTCAGAAAAATTACTTTCATAATTGCATCTAATAACTGAGGCGTTTAATCGAAATCCAAAATTTCTGGCTATTTGTAAAGTTTCGCCGCAATATTCTATTTCTAGATAATCGTCTGGCCCAAGATATTTCCATATACCTTTAATACTTCTAAGAAAATATCCAATTTTTTTATTTTGTGAATCTATTATTACTTTTCTTTCTGGAGTGGTTTTGGTAATAACGCACCCATTTACTTTAATAATAACATCATTATTATTTTCTTTAATTAAAACCCATCCGCCAATATTTTTTTTATCAAATCTATTTACTAAACCAGGAACTCCTTTTGAAATTTTTGACGCGAATAAAAGTGCCTCTCTCCAAAGTTCTTTTGAATTATCTAATTCAACAGCCTTTTTGTATGAATTAAATGCATCATTCCATTTATCAACTTGTTGATGAGCATTGCCAAGTCGAAAATACCAAAGACCTTTTGAATTATCTAATTCAACAGCGTTTTTGTATGAATTAATTGCCTTATTCCATTGATTTGTTTTTTGAAAAGCATTGCCAAGTCGAAAATGCCAAAGACCTTTTGAATTATCTAATTCAACAGCGTTTTTGTATGAATTAATTGCATCATTCCATTTATCAACTTGTTGATGAGCATTGCCAAGTCGAAAATGCCAGAGAGCATTTGAATTATCTAATTTGATTGCCTTTTTGTAAGAATAAATAGCATATTTCCATTTCTTTAATTTTTGAAAAGTTCTCCCAATAAAAAAATAAGAGAAACCTTTTAAAGTTTTCAATTTCACTTGATTTTAATTATATAAGTTCCTGGTAATAAAATTTTATCATTTTTTACGTAAATAACTTCCAATGCTGCTAAGCATGTTATTTTGATAGATTCTTACAATAAAAATAAATATTATAGAAATTGCTGTATCTGCTCTTAAACTAATTAAAAACATTATTACCAACATAATTAAACTGCTTATAATAGGACGAATTTTTCGCCTATTTTTTTTGCCTGATATTAAATTATTAAGTCTTCTAATGTACTTATCTTGCTTTTTCAATTCAGGTGCATTTTTTTGCTCTAAAACTCTCTTTTCTTTTCGATATTTTGCGATTTTATAATAAGTAATACCTCCAATTAAAGTGACCAGGGCAATTTGAAAATCATAAAGAATAATTAATAAAATAAGTATTGCACAAAAAATAATATTTTCTGAATTTTTTATAAAACGATCGTATTTTCTGAACTTCCTTTTATATGAGTAGTATTTTTTTCTACTTAAAGTATCAGATTTTTTTGATTCTTTATAATAATTACCTTTTAAATTTGATACGTATAACTTTTTTAAATCTTTAATTATATAAAGAGCTCCTAAAACTAAAAATATTGCAGTAATAAAAAAAACTAATAGATTTTCGTCATTTGGTTTAGGTAAATATAAAGAATCAAAAATGGAGCTTAATTTATTAGTTAAACGCCCCTCAGAGATTGATTTTATTCCTGTTATTGGGAGTATGAATAAACCAATACTATTAAATTTTATTAGTACTCCAAGAAAAATAGGCAATATAAATGGAATCGATTTCTTTATATAATAAGGAGTAAAATAAGATTCAATTTTTTGAAAAATTTTAATCAATATAACAACAATTCAATCTAATTATATTATATTTAATTTTAAAAAAATAGCTGTTTTTGTGATAGTTTACAAATAAAAAGAAAAAAATTTTTTTATTTTAAATAAATTTTTAATTTAATATACTTATTAAATCAAAGATTAAATTATTGATTTTAATTTAAGAGTCCTGAAATACAAAAATTTAATTATTTTATTTTGTTTATAGAAGTTAAAATTTTTAAAAAAAGTTGATAAGTTATAATAATATCTTTTTAATAACTAAAAAATTTCCCTAAATCTCAACCAAAATTTTATTAGGTTCAATAAATCTAATTAAGAAATTTTTATCCAAATTATAAAGTATAATAAAATTCCAAATTTTTATAAATCTATATTTGGAAAAATTTAACTGCTTTTTAAATTTTGTATTAATTAAAAATTTTTAAACTTATGAATTATATAAGATTATTAAAAAAAGAAGCTTCCTCTCTTATAACTCAAGCTAATGAAGCTATATTCATTGAAGAAAAAAATGTTGAAAAAACCTTATATTATTATTTGAATAAATCGTTAATATTTTTATTAGCAAAATTAATAATTTTTTCTAAATTTCGAAAAAGCATAATTTATTTTTTAAGTAATAATGATAATAAAGATTTCCTGAAATATGACATCGAGAGAAAAATTACTGATTATCTTAAAAATGATGAAAAAATAGAATATAAGATAATTGCTATTAATAATGTTTTATTTAAAGATTTAAAACTTAATAGAAAAAACATTTCTTTATATGTGATTTTATGTAAAGTTTTTATTGAAAAAAAACTTTATCAGCAATCACTTTCTTTTGCAAAAAAAATTTTAAAACTAGATCCAAGGAACGAATATGGTTATATATATGCAATTGAAAGTTTATTACAGCTTAATGATCACCAAGTTAGATTCCAAACTTACTTATTTTTAAATCAATACTTTAATCAATTTAGAAAGTCAAAGAATTTATTATTTGTAGCAAGAAAAGTTTTTTCACATAATGGACAATCTCCAAAAGCAAATAATTTATTTTTAAATATTTTAAAAATTTTTCCGAAAGATAAAGAACTACTTTCTTGCAAAAATAATTTTGAAGAAGTTGGCAATACTTTGGAAAGTATTAAAAATGAAGAAAACAATTTTATGATCTCGGAGATTAAAAATAATTGGGCATTTTATCACTCTAAAATTAGCTTTTTTTTAAAAGAGAACAAATATGATGATGCAATTTCTATTCTTGAAGATTACCTTCAAGAAGTTCATACCCTTAAAATAAAAAATCTTAAATTTAAAAATCCCAAAGAAAAAGCATTAGAATTAATCAAAACAGCGCTAATACTAAAATTATTCCCTGATGTACAATCAATCTATCATCTTTATCTATATGCAAAACAATATTCTGAAAAAGAGCCCTATTTAGAAGAACTTTTAATAAATAAAGGAAAGGAAGATAATTCGTTCGTTTGGAAAGCTTGTAAATTATGCAGGGATTCAAAAGATCTTAAAATATTATTTAATTCCTTAAGAGAAAATGGTAAGATTCCAATAAAATATTGCAGAGCATATGCGAATGCAGCGCAAAGAGCAGAAGAGTTTGAAGTAGCTAAGAAGATTTATTTTGACTTGATTTTTGATGCAATTGAAACTTTAAAAATCAGAAAAATAACTAAAAGATTTAAAAAGCCATCAAAATCAATCGGTAATTACGGAACTGAAGCACTTATCGATACAGTAAATTTATTAAATAATTATGATATACCCCATTTTGCTGCAGCTGGGACGTGTTTAGGCATTGTTAGAGAAGGAAGACCTATTAAGCATGATCAAGATATAGATATTGGAATAATGGAAGATAATTGGGATTATAAAAGACTAAAAGAAATTATTGGCAAAAGTAAAAATTTTTCAATTGGAATTCCTCATCCAAAAAATAAAAAAATTGGTGCAGTTCATAATACAGGTATAACAATTGATTTTTTTAGATTTTATAAGGAGAAAGGAAAGTTTTGGCATAATGGTGTTTTTGTTCGGTGGGGTAATACTCCTTTTGAATTAGAGACACGAGATCTTGATGGAACAAATATTCAAATTCCAAGTGGGGAAAAATATCTTATTGAAAATTATGGCAATTGGAGAAAACCTGATCCTTTGTTTAACGCTTTTCTGAATGGTCCTAATAAAGAGGTGATTTGGCCAGAATATTATTCTGCTCATATTTTAAGTTCTATTAATTTATCAATAAGAAGGGGGCAATTCGAGAAAGCATTATCAATAATAAGTAATGGAATTGATTGCGAATTCCTAAATTCTAATGAAAAAGATAATCTAAAAATAGTAATGAATAAGATTTTAGAATTACGTACTAATTTAAAAGAAAAACCTAAAATTAAGAGGTCAAATTAATGAAAAGTTTATTCAAAATATTAAAGATATTCAAAATTTATATCCTTGGGAATAAAAATTCTTTAATTGCCAAAAAAGTACTTAAAGAGTCAAGAAAATTTTCTAATAATGGCAATTACAATAAAGCGCGTAATATTTTGGTTAGAGGGTTGAAGAATAATAAATTTATTTTAAGAGATCTTTGGATAGAGTTAGTTGCATTGATGGAAACAAACAGTGATTTTGAATTGATTAGAAATTTGTGGATTGAAGCGCCAAATTCAATATCTAAAGATATAGTTATTTGTAATGCATTTGCCAGGGCAGCTGCAATTACTGAGAATAAAAATGAGAGCAGAGCATTACTACGTCATTTGTTAGTACTTGTAAATGAAAAATATATCTTTTCTTCTAAATTTATCCCTAATATTAAGGTTCAAAAATTTATCAATTTTCCTATAAATAGAGATTTTTCAGCTAAAGCCTCTATAGCCTTAAATGATTTATATAAAGTTTCTTTGAATATGCCAAAACCATTCTTAATAAGTGGAACTTTACTAGGACTTGTACGTGAAGGAAAATTCATTGGTTGGGATAAAGATATTGATGTAGGAATATTTTGTACTAAAGAAAAAGCTTTTGAAATTGAAAAAGAATTCCGTAAAAGTAAATATTTTGAAGTTAGAAAATTAGATCTTACAACTGATCGAATTAGAATAAAACATCTTTGTGGAGCTTCTATAGATATTTTTCCACATTATCTAGATAAGAATAATGCAAAAGTTTGGCATGATGGTGCTGCAACAAGGTGGTGGAATAGTCCATTCACAATAAAGGAAACTAAATTCTTAGGAAAGAAAGTCTGGATTCCTAGTAACCCAGAATTATATCTTGATGAAAATTATGGAAATTGGCGAATCCCAGTTAAAAATTTTGATGCAAGATTAGATGCTCCTAATGCTGAGGTTACTAATAAAGAATATTTAACTACTCTTAACTACTTTGCTCTATTAAGTGCTCTTAAAAAATCGCAAATAGAAAAAATAAATAGATATAGTAAATTGCTAGCAAAGATAGAAAAAGATGAATGGTTTTTGCAATTTCAAAGGTAATTAATTTTAGATTCAAATTTTAAAAAAAGATTTTAATCTTGAATCTATTAAAATAAAAATTCTTCAAGCTCTCTTTCAATTAGATAAGTTTCCCATTTAGTAAGTTGATTTTTATATTTACCTATATTTTTTTTTGAAAGTTCTGGATTATAACTTGTAGAATTACCCCTTAATTGAAGAGCAACTTTTATTTTTTTTGAGGTTTTTTTGTGATCATAAACAAAGTCTTCGAATTTATAAAAATAAAATTTATGTCCATACTCTTTAGATAAATCTGAG
>Ga0163110_10000108_pt1 | contig 35442 bp, 45 predicted proteins | sample CRUFie1St17metaG_FD_108703 | JGI IMG/M metagenome (GOLD analysis project Ga0163110, IMG submission 108703) | Marine microbial communities from the Costa Rica Dome - CRUD Field 142mm St17 metaG | ecosystem: Environmental > Aquatic > Marine > Oceanic > Photic zone | place: Costa Rica: the Eastern...
CCATGGGTCCGGGTCCGGCTTTTTCGTGGGTCCGGGTCCGGGTCCGGGTCCGGCTTTTCATGGGTCCGGGTCCGGGTCCGAACAGATCTCAGGTGGAATATTTTTCCCCCCGCCTATATAATAAGCTATATATTGATGTATTTTTTTTCATATATACGGTGGTAGAAACAAAATGAAGGAATTATATACTTCTGAAATGATTCAACTGAAGAGGCTTCTGGCTGTCAGGATCAGGACAGAACTTGAAAAGCAAAACAGGAGCATTCACCAGCTTGCGTTTGACCTTCGCGTCAGCAGCGCGACACTTTACAGATATCTTGATCAGGAAAAGTTCTCGCCGAAGAAATCACCATCTGTCGAATACCTTTTGAAGATACTTATCGCCGTGTCTCCTAAGTTTGACGCACACCTCTCAGGTAGTAACCAGATTTTCACAACCACCATCCAGTAACAAAGGAGGAAAGAGCCATGGCCATGAGTAAAGAAGAAAAAGCTCGCCGCAGAAAAGCTCTAAAGACAATTGCTGACAAGCTCGGCGTTAAGGTTTCAGAACTGACAGATTCTGATAAAGCACAAGCTATCAATAGTAATACCGCCAAGCCGAAATTTGGAAGTAAAAAAGAAATCAGAAAATCCTCTTCCACTCAAAAAGCAACCAGACCCAGAGCCAAAAACGAAAAAGTTAAAACCGACGGAACAAAAAAACCTACGGCTACTAAACCACCCGCTCCAGTGGAAATGAAGGCTCCGGTTCTCGCAAAACCTGAAATAACAAAACCGGCGGCTATTAAACCTCCGGCTCCGATCGCTTTTAAAAAGCAGGGCCAGCCCGCCGCCCCTGCTAAAAGTGACGGGACTGGGAAATCCACCCAAATCAGAATGGACTGGCTCTATAGTACACTCGCCAGTGTACTTGCAGTAATGAAAAAATTTTTCGCCCTCGCCGCAAAAACAACCCACCAAGCGGCGGTAAAATCCAAATACCCCACCGGCTTTATTTATCTTGTCGGTTTGGCGGCTTTTCCGCTTTCAGTCATGATGCTCCTCATGACTCAGGAGCGCCTGAAAGAAACCGGCGAACACTTCCCCCTCACGTTCGCAACAGGCATGGAAGTGTTTATGTATGTGTGCGCGATTTTACCCATCGTTTTCACCGGATTTAAAAAATTCCGTGCTCAGTTTCTAATCCTTCTTCCTCTCAGTTTTTATGCCCTAGTCTTTTTCGATCATCCAGTCACTCTTCTCTGGTCAAAGGTAAGTCCCTTAATAAATGCCGACATCACTCAGGAAGTTAAAGACAAAAACCAAAAACTTTTAGATAACGATGTTAAATATCAGGCTGCTCTCACTGAAATCAAGAAATTAGAAGATGCTATTGATAATTTAAGGATCAAAGCCGTCCCTCATCAGGTTGACCTTGAAAGATACACGCTCAACAAATGGGTCTTAGCTCCTGTCCTAAAAAAACTAAGACCCATTGAAACACAAATTGAGAACGCCACAAACAAATTAAATGAATTTAAGGATATAAAATCTGAGAAAGAGAATTCTTACAGCACTCCCAAGAATGTTGTCTATACCGACTGGATGGCAATAACACAAATCTCTTACAACGCCTTAAAACAAGACATAAAACCATTTTTTATGACATTGATCACAGCATTTCTGCTTCATCTTTTTTTCTACCTGCTCACATCGCCTCCCCAACAGGCTAAAGCATGTGAACTCTCAATTATCCACGGAGGATTAAGCAGAAAGAAAAAAGATGATCCTTTCGCCAGTGTTGAACCATGAACTACACACAGACTGTTTTTCAATCAAGTTCAACAAAGCCCTGAGCGGCACAATCGACTAGAGGTGATCTATATGGCTCTGTCTTATGAAAGAAAAAAGGAAGTAAAGTTAGCCAGATCTCTTTTTGCTCAAAAAATTGGCGTGGAGCTAAGTAACTTGACGCAAGAGCAAAAAAAAGAAGCTCTTAAACTATTCGATGATAGCAAACTAAACAAAGAGAAGATTCCAACCATGGAACTAACAACAAAGCAAAAAAACAATATTATTTCAAATACTAAGAGAAAGTCTCTGGCTTTTTTCTGCAAAGAATCAGGATTTAAAAAATCAATGGCAGATCTGAGCGAACCAGAGAAAGCCACCTTCAATAAAAAATACCTTTCTCCCGCCCTCCAAAAGATTGCAGAGTCATACGATGACCCGAATCTTAAAGCTTTCATACTCAATAAACTTACCCAATTATCTACAGCAAAGGTTCCATCAACCATGAAAACTTCACCTAAACAATACACTTCTGATGATTTCGAGAAAATGGATCAGGAAAACAGATCCGAGCTTATAAACGGCGAAATCTTTATGATGAGCCCTGCTTCCATTCAACACTCAGTAACCCAGAGTAACCTCCTGAAAACCCTGAGCCTTAATTATAATTCCGTCTCTCCCAAAGGAGGGGAGCCATCCGGATGGACATTCATCGTTGAAGCGTGGACCAGATACGATAATAAATCATCAATGGTCCATGATATCGCCGCTTTTGAGTCATCCGGGCTAACAATCCCCGAAAAAGGGCCTCTCAGGATCAGGCCCCGGTGGGTATGTGAAATACTCTCACCTTCTAACTGGTCGCATGACACAAATACCAAACGGTTTGCGCTGGAGGAGCACGGTATACCATGGTACTGGATAGTTGATCCGATCAGAAAAGGAATTCATGTCTATCATCTTAAGCATTCCGGTGAACACTATCAGATTATTCAGGCACCTGATGAAAACTCCGGCTCTGTATGCCTTCCCCCATTTCCTGAGCTTGAAATTAATATGAAAGATATTTTTTCCCCTTAATCGCGAGCCTGTCATTTATTCTCCTGCTTCATTTTTTTCAGTTCTTCCACCTCACTGCTCAACTCATCTAAATAGCAATCCTTAAGAATACTATTCAGATAGTCCAGGACCTCTCTGTGCTCCCTGTCCCTGTCAACACTCAGATCATCCCTGAAGGCCCAGAAGACATCCAGCAAGTCTCTGATTTGTGCAAGTCGATATTCAGGAATCTCTTTCACCTTGGCCATACCACCTCTCTCTCACCCAAAAAGTCCAGGCTCTGCCATTTAATTCAGCCAGATAACGCACGTGCATCCACTGACTACAAAACTGTATCCATAAAACTCTGCTTTTTATTTCCATACTTTACAGAATACCTTACTATCCATATCTCTGGTATCCGATGAATTTCAAGAGGGGGCTGGTACATGGATCTTCAGCAGATTATTGAGTGGCTTATTGCGCTTTCAGTAATTCTTTACCTCGGCATCATGGCAGGGAGATATACAGGTTATACCTTTTTCGGCAAAGAGCTTAAGGACCCTCTTCTTGATCCGTTAATCAGATACCTGAAAAAGGAGAAAAAATGCCAGAAGAAATAACCATTACATACTCAGAACTATTATTTTCATACTTATACCTTGTCTTTGTAGGATACATTTTTCATTTATTTTACAAATACCAGGACAAAATTATCACTTCATTTCTTAGAAAAATACTAAAATCAGATTAGGGCTTTGGAGGGTTTGGCAAATCCTCATCATAAAATTTTCCGTTCCTCTCAGCTTCCGGCGGCTTTCTCACTAAAAAGACTTTTTTCTTAGATTTATAGTACTTCGTATGCTTCGGAATCGTAAAAAGGCTTATATGGTCTGTCTGCTCTCCTATATGATCATTAAGACTTATATCTACCGTTTTATAATGCTTAAATATTATATTCTTATGGCCACTGTAATCAGAAGCCTGCACATGAAACACCAATTGCATTTTGTCCTTTCCTTCCATAAATCTTGAGGTTCGTGGAATATCTGTTATACAGGCTTTATTATTCTTAATATGAAGGCCGTCACTTGTCTCATAAGGAACTTCTATCACAATCCTTTTGCTTACATTTCCCAGATTTTCCCAGACAAACCAGCAACCCACGGCATACAGAAGCACATTGCCACTGGCAGGCAGTTTAAAACCAAGAACCGTTGGTGAAGTCAGGCTTGATACATCTATAAATTTATTAAGAATGATCACTGGCACCACAGGAACAACTACTTTAAAAAGCGTCCATAGCATCATACTAAATTCCTGTGGGTCCATTATTCCTCCGTTAAAGCAGCAGGGAAGAAAACTATATTTTCGATAATCTGTCCTGAAGATTTGTTGCCTGATTTACCAGATCATCCACACTATTTTTTATTTCTGAAAGAGAATCTGAGACGCTCTCCAGCCTTCTGAATCCCAAAACCCGGTCTGATGCCATAACCTGACTACATACCTTAGGATCTGATCTGGGCCCCTGATTCCCTCCCACAACCACCATGCTTTTTCTGCCTTTTTTGTACCGGCAAAAGAAAGCCACATGCCCCTGCCATGAATCCGGCCTGATCCGCCAGAATATGACCAGATCCCCCCTTTTGGGCTCAGTTACTTTCCTGCCTGTCTTCAGATATTGTCTGGCTCCCTCAGGTGTTGCTGGTATAGAAAAGCCATTTTTCTTAAGAACCCAACCGGCAAATATCCCGCACCAGTTAAAATAGCTCATCTTTGCGAGGTGGCCTCTTCCCAGCTCTTTCGCCCACTGGTTTCGCTTTTTCTTAAAGTATTGTTCCTGACATGTTGCCAGTATTGCATCACCCGCTGGTATTTTCATTTCCCCCTGATCTCCCTGCTCTTTTCCCAATCATTCAGATCAACACCACAGATTTCTCTTACAAGATCCTCCTTTTCCTGCCTCTCCTTTTTTCCACCCTCCAGACTTACCCATGTGAAAAGAAAATATGCTGACATAAAAAGAACAAACATTATCACATGTTCTTTTTCTGCCCGGAACATATCCTTCCACCAGACTTCCTTTTTACCCATTCCAGTACCCCCTGAAATAAGATCTGTAGTCCTTTTCTAAAAGCTCCGACTTTTTCTCAGCAAAGTATTTCAGATACTCAAACTGGCCCACGTCATCGAGTGATATTTCCCGGTCAAGCTGGTAATTTACATACTCAACATGGTTACTAAGCTCCCCGAACATATCCCGGGTGGTCTCAAGAGACCTCACCTCTGTCTCCTGCACAATGGTCCCCAGAGTCATTTTTGCTGTCCACCTAAAACGCCTGTAACAGGCACCGAGAAATCCACCCATGTACTCTTTAGGACTCTGAAAGGTCCACAGGCCACCATTACCTACACCCAGAACTCTCATATCCGCAAATCTGACAGACCCCGAAGGGTATTTCCCCATAACCTCTTTAGTTCCACAATGAGCCCTTCTGGCAAGCCTTACAGCCGAAACCATCCCGAGGTTATCCGCCTGCCCCCCGTCGGTGAAGTTGAATGTTTTCTCTTTATGATCCCCGTTTCTCGTCTGATATTTGAGAGTCGGCATATACTTCTGGAAAGCCAGTGGAGCCACGCATGAACTCGTTACAAGCTGATAAAGCGGCATCTCACCAAAGCGGGTTTCTTTCTCGCTTGGTTGTTGCAGATTTGTGATTGCGTGGCCCATGGCTCTTCTGACACCTCTGTATTTGTAATATCTGTCATAGACATTAATACAGGCAGGCTTGCAGTCTTTGAACAGAACATCTGCACCATAAACACTTTTAGCAACATCTTCTAAGTATTCCGTGTGATACTTTGCAGCAGTAAAAAGAAGTTGCACGGTTTCAGGAATCCATTTTCTTCTCCTGAACGCATACCCCATAACCTCTTTTGCTAAATCCTCAAGATCAGATATTTTAACCGGGTCCGGCTTTATCAGCCCGGCAACCACCATAGATCCTGCTGATGTGCCGGACCACAGGCTGATATCTTCAGTCTTCAGATACCCCATATCTTCAAGTTTTTTCAGCCAGATTGCGCTGACAACAGCTCTGACCCCACCCCCTGCCACACTCAATATTTTGTATTTAGTCACCATTCATGATTCCCCAAAAACTCAACTGTGCAACGGTGTCCATACTGAATCCCCCTTAAAACATCCTCTCGCCTTCTTGTTTCGTGGGTATCAAGAACAATTCCTTTATCAGACACTTCTACAGTGTATTTCGTTTTGTCAAGGTTTCCCCACTGATGTTTGACCACAATTCTTGCTGCACTGTTATTTACAGGCTGCTTAACTACCAGTGGGTGCTGTGGGTTGTGACCTGATGGCTTTCCGGATATCCCCCAGAATACATCAAAACTAAAAAAATATTTTGAAACAACTCTTTCATTATCTAAGAATTCCAGAACAAAACTAAAGCGCCCGCAATTCCCTCTTATGGCATCAGTAAACCCCTGAATTACTTTTCTGTGCTCCCTCATCTGTTCAGGCGGGTAAACTGTTGAACGTCTGAAATGATGAAACTTATCATATACTTCTGTCAGAGACTTTAAACCCACCCTAACATCTTCTTCTGATTTTATGAGCCCACCCGTTGAAATACTCCCGGCACTTAATCCACCAGCAGCTGTAACCGTATCAGTACTTACATGCTTTGCCACCACTCTTTCAGTTTCAACACCATTTTTAGCCCTGACCCATGCTTTAGTCTTAACGTCTCCTGCGGCCTTCAGGTTAAAAGTATAAACAGATTCAGAAACGGATATATTTTTAAACCCAAAGATATAACCCGAATCACTTACCCCTCCCACCGGGTTACTGTTTTCATCCCGGAAGGTGAACACCCCCCCCTCTATTTCTGCCCCCGGTATTTTTGCCGGAATGTAATCCGTATAATCCGGAGCCTCAGGGACTTCCCAGCTAAGCAAATTCTCCTCCCCTCTTCCCTCTTCCTCTCTCATAGCCTTCTCCTAAATGTATCTGCTCATCTCTAATTCTGAGTAAAGATCCTTTCCTTCACTTATATGCCGGACTCTCTCACAGATCCACTTTCCGTCTATTTCAGGCTTAAACCCATCCAGCATGACCGGGGTTTCTGCCCTGACATACGGATTAATATCTTTCAGACTGATACGCATAAGCTCGCTTTTTCTCGCTTTATTAAGCTCGTATTTAACGGCTCTTTCAGCGTCTTTTCTTGAGCGGTAGACATAAGGAATATATTTTTCAGGCTTACTATCACCACTCTGGACGTAATCTCTTACGTTAGTCTCAGGGTCTCTCCATGCAGCTTTCACTGACCCGTAACGCTCCCTTGCCCCGTCTTTCCATGAGTATTTCCCCCTCACAGAAGAGGCGCTTACATACTCTGTTTCTATCTCAGATCCTGAAACGTACCGGCCTGAGCCTTTTTTCAGAATACAAAGCCTTCCGTCCACAAACACACAATAACTTCCGGTCTGCTCACACACCCGGCGCACAAAAGCCCCGTCAGACTGAAAACCCTGAAATATAAAATTATCGCTTTCATAATTTTTAAACTCTGAATAAGCATAAAGCTTCATAGAGTTTCTGGCCGCCACCTTCTGCATCACGGCATAATAAGAGGTTTCATCATATGATATATTTCTTACAGTCTTAAGATCTGAGAAAACATCAAAAGAATCAGCCTCAACCGTCAGGGTTTCTCCGTCACATTCTCTTTGCCTGACAATATAAACCCCGTAGTCCTCAAAATTTCCGGACTCATCAGAAAGCTCTACTATCAGCTTTTCCCCCTCCGGGGGAATCTCCACCCCGTCATCATCAATCACCAGCGAAACAGAATCACCCATCTCACCAGCCACATCCTCAAGCTCAAGGGTTCTAATCCGGTTAGAGTCACTGTCAAACTGTTTACCTCTTACGGTAATTCTGAAGCCTTTCAAAACCCTTACCTCCATTAAAGCAGCAGGGAAGAAATGTTTATTCCCACAGCTTTCTAAGCTTCTTTCCTTCTGACTGCCTTTTCTGAGGAATCTTCAGTTCCGTTCCTTTCTTCACCATCCCCAGAGAGTCCACCACGTCCTCATTGATTTTCAGGATACCGTTAACAGCCCCGTATCCTCCTGTCAGGACAAAGGAAATATAGTCTATAGCCTCATCCTCTTCAGGAATATAAATGCTATATTTCATTCAAATCCTCGCTCAGATCCTCAGTCATTTCTATGTTGTATTCAACCATGATGGGAAATCCGTTTTTCAGATATTTCCCTTTTTCCTGAATGCTTTTCACCTTCCAGAACCCCCGGTTCCACCCTCCCCCGTCTACCACCAGAAGGCTTTCTCCCATGAGATCCCTGACCGGGTCCAGCACGTTGATACCTGCCTTTCTGGTGTCAAAAGCCCCTGAAAAAGAGAGCTTTCCGGGGACCCTTCCGGCATTTTTCAGGTAAACCTCATGATTGAAGGACTTTATATGGTTATATTCATATTCATGAACAGTGTTTATTTCTTCAAACGGGTTGTTATCCACCTTAAAGATAAATCCGCCAATATTCAGAAGCTCATTTTTTTTCTCGTCTTCGTTTTCCTCCGTAGCGTTAAAATAGGCCATATTTTTACCCCTTGTGTCAGTCCCAGAGACGCTTTCTCTTAAGTCGTTCAATTTTTTTCAAATCCTTTTGCGGCTGATCTTCCATAATTCTTTTGATAGCGTCTGCTATCTCCTCAGGCTTTTCTCCTTTATTGATGTTGTAGCTGTTGTAGTTAACCAGCTGGAAGCGATCGTGCGTAGTAGGCCCCATGGGGACATCAGGAAGCTTTAATCTGTTTTTTAACATAATATCCATAGCAGGAACCGGAAGAGCCGGTGCTATGTATTTTCCAGAGCCCTGAACCTGCTGAAGCTTTCTTTCCGTGTGTTTTTTGATCTTGTCTGAGAGGTGTCCGTCAACATTAAAAAACTTCTTAATAGCATCAGAGGCATCAGAGGCAGCATCCTGAACCACTTTAAATCTCATAGCTATATCAACCAGAGCCACCGCAACAGCTCCGTAAATAGTTCCCCTTGCCAGAGCCCTTCCACCCAGACCAAGAAGCCCTTTCATCCCCAGCATCTTTCCAATGGCTTTTGAAGTAGCAACACCACCCGCAACAGTCATGGTTGCTCCTGCCACTCCTGCACCTACCATTAAAGCTTTTGAACCACGGGGGTTAGCATCGATCAGCTCAGTGACTTTATTCAAAACCCCCGTCAGCATACTGAGGCTCCCACCAAGCTCTGAGCGAAACTTCTTACCCATGGTTATATTGAGCTTTTCAAACGCTGAGGTAAGAAGATCTATTCTTGTAGCGTTATTATCAGACAGAATACTATTCATCCTTCTGAGTATCCCGTCATTGTCTTTTGCCACATTCTGCCAGTAACGAAGACCATTTACGATGATTTTCCGGCCTTTTTTGTCCGTAAATTCAACGTCTTTCATAGCCTCAGAAACCAGCACTTTAAATGCAGTAGCTCCGGTTTCTTTTGCCAGAATCTTTGCATACTCGCTTTTTTTAGCGGTCCCCATTTTTTCCGTTTTTTCACCATATTCTCTTAATATGTCGGTAAGATCCCTTAGATTACCTTTCTGGTCTTTGGTAGCTATTCCCAGATCATGAAGCACTTTTTTGGCCTGAGCCGTGGGAGCCGCCAGCCTCGACATAATCCCCCTAAGCCCGGTTCCGGCTTTTGAGGCTTTCAGACCGTTTTTAGCCAGGGCAATCATAAGCCCGGCAGTATCACCCAGATCCATATTAAGCTTTCTGGCATCCGCTCCTGTGTAGTTAAGGGTTACAGCCATATCCTCAATATCAAACTGAGCTTTATTTGCAGACTTAACCAGCACAGAGAAGACATCCGATATTTTATTCATATCCATTCCGTATTGATTAACTGCTGAGGCTCCTATGGCCACTGTTCTCTCAAGGCCAAGCCTCATAGCTCTGGCCCCTGCAATAATATTTCTTGACTGTTCCTGAATCTGATCCGGAGAAAAACCGGCAGCCCCCATAATATCCATCATTCTTGCAGCTTCAGAGCTTTTAAAGACCTCTGAGCCTCCGATATCAAGGGCAAGACCTGAAAGGTTTTCTGCTATTTTTTTCCTCTGTATCCTGTCTCTCATTCCTCCGATAACCCTTGCTTCCACCCGGCTCATGGCTTTTTCAAAGGCAACATCTTCAGCCAATGGCAGAACAGGAACCCGGAGAAGGGTCCTTCCTCCTCTCTGCATAGCCCCGCCTATATGCACAAAATCAGCAGCCGCCCTTCTGTATTCATTATGTTTTTGCTGGTACTGCTTAATCTTCTGAGCCTGCCTCACCTCTTCTTTCATGACCCCGACCAGCCGTTTTTTCTCATCAGCAATCTTTCTTACTGTTTTTTCATAGGCCGTCCCGGATCTCTCAAGGGGCCCGTATACTGCCCGGGTGTCATCCATCTTCTTTCTGGCTTTTTCCGTTTCACGTTCCAGAGTCCTCACTGAGCGGGCTGCTCTGTTGTAGCTTTCACGCATAACCCGGGTCGGTCTTCTGGCAGCATCCATTCTCGAAGCCATCTTGGTCAGCTCATCTCTGGCTGTTTTAAGACGCTGTTCATAATTTTTATAGGATTCCCCGGCTCTTCTGGCCTCTTCCACTTTTCCAAGTTTTTTATTAAGAAAATCTATTCTTTTTTCAGACTCCTTCATTCTCTTTCCGACAGCGGAAAGAGTTGCATTATTCTTTTTAAGAACTCCGGAAAGCTCATCTTTTCCGGAAAGGAGATACTTGATCTTTTTCAAAGAGAAGACCTCATCATGATCCGGTATTTTTCAACAATGGCATCAGTGACTATTTTGGTGTCTGATATTTCTGTTTCCCCGGTTTTCTCCGGAGACCAGCCGAGGGCTGCAATACAGTGTTTATAAAAATCATCAAGGGATTTTTTTTCGTCTCCCGGCTCCCTGTCGCCATTATCTTCTACTTCAGATATATCTCCGGAAGACGCGGATCTAAAAAATGATCAACAGCCATCCTTAGCTTGAACACATCCTGATAATCCAGCTCATCCATGAGAGCTTCATCATCAAAGCCAGCCAGAAGCTGAGCCAACATATAAGAGCGCCTTTCATCGTTTGTCTCGTCAATTACCATTTTATAGTGCTTATATTTAAGCTTATCGAGCTTCATGGACTTTGTTTTTTTGCCTTCCTGAACCACCACGGAGTCTTCAAAGTATACCGTCACACTCTTATCAGCATTGACAGTAAAGCCATACTCGGGGTGTTCCATCTCTCTGACATCCTTGAGCCTTATCACCTTTTCTTTTCTGTCTTCTCCATCCCCCTCTTCATATATAATTTCTATGGAATCCATTTTGTAACGGATCTTAGCTCCTCTGATTTCCATCAGAACCCCCTTTCTTTATGCGTTCAAAATGACAAGGGCCTGCATACCCTTTTCAACACCACCAACTTTATAAATTCTGAGATCATAATCGATATGAATAAGCTCTTCACCGTCGATGCTGAACTTGAGTTTCATGGCTCTGAATTTAGCCTGAGGCTCAGCAAGCTTCTCCCCCCACTCCTCTTCGCCTACTCCAAGAATCCACCCTTCCATATCAAGAAAAACGGGGCTTACCGCTGCATGAAGCTGCTGCACCCCGTTGTATTTAAGTCTGTTGTACTCAAGACCTACGCCGAGGTTTCTGTAAACCTCTTTGTGATACTGCTTAAAAACTATCGGCACCTCTACAGGCTCAATTCTTCCCGTATCCAGAGGAACCGTCCCCAGCCCCGTTCCGGAATCATATTCCTCCGTCTGGGGGGTTATAGCCGGGATTGTCAGTTTAGAAACCTGCACCGGCTGGTTATTAAATTTTGCCGAAAATGACCTGAGGGTCATGGCCATGCGTGAAAGAATCATAAAATACTCCTTTGATTAGACCTCTTTAAAGCAGCAGGGAAGAAAACTAACCGAATATATCCGGCTTCACGTCCATTACCCCCCGTTTGATCTTTATATGCTCTTGTATATAAGGAAATTTGGTCAGAACCGAATAAGTTATGCGCCCCTGTTCCATTTCTGACTCAGGGTTTTCCTCCTCATCTATGACGCATTCACCCCCATACACAGCCCCCTCCCTGATCAGGATGGAAAGAAAGCTGTTAACCCGGTTCTGTACTGCATCAGTTGTAGCCATGTTTATCCTCTGGTCCACCGCCCAGAGTATGCTTGATTCAATAGATTTCTTTATGATCGCCTCAGTAAGAAACTTATGCATAAAGTCTCCCGAGGCGTCCCGGTTTCCGAAGACTCTCCAGCCGTCAGTAGTTTTCACCAGAGGACTGATATTCACCCTATTAAGATCCACAGCCTCACAAAGTTTATCTTTTAGCCCCCAGCCCACCACATGCTCAACCCCGGTTATCCCGAATGCCTTCTGATTTGACGGTGTAAGCCACCCTGCTTCCTCAGAATATCGCGAGATTACACCCGCATACACTGCACTCATCCCCACCATTCCTTTTCCGAGATCTGCCCGGGAATATGCTATATAAACTCCCTCTCTGCTAAACCTCTGGGAAAATGTGGTGGCATCCTGCACAGAAGACTCCAGACAGTCAATAAGCGGGGCCGCGTCTTTTAAAAGCGCGTATCTTATCATTTCCATGGCTAAGACAGGATCTGAGGAAACATCGGGGCAAATAACAGTTTTAATGTCTTCACCAAGAGAAGACAGAGCCCTGAAATCCGCTGACACCGGATCATCTGGATGAGCGTTGTATGAATATTTCTGTAGCTTCCATGAGCTTCTTATTCTCTCATCTCTTTCAGTGATTTCCTGAAGTCTTTTAAGATCTGCCTCACGTTTTTTTAATGCCTGCTCTTTTTTCAGATCCTCCTGATCTTTTCTTTCATTTTCTTCTTTAAGACTGTTGAATTCCTCAGAGAACCCTTTCACCGTATCAAGATCAGACTGATCCTTTTGCCTTCTGAGACTAATTTCACCTTCCCGGTGGACCCTCTCCTTTTCACGCTCATCCACTTCCAGCCTGAAGGCTTCAAGACCCTCATCATTACCCTGCTCAAGCTGTATTATTTTGTCCTCATCCTCTTTTCTTTTGGCTTTTATCTCGTTTTCTTCTCTTTTTCTCTCTTCTTCTCTGGCATTGAATGCAGCCTGAAATTCACCAACAGCCTGCTGATCCCTCTGCCTCAGCTCCTCAAGTTTTTCATCTCTCACCTCTTTCATATCTGAAATAAGAGATCTGTCCTTATCAATTTCTTCCTGAGAGTCTTTTGCATCAAGAGAAGCTGCCCTGGTCTTATAGCACCAGACAGGACAAAAGCACTGACTGAATATGGCATGAAGATATTTAGCCATCTGGGAACCTTCACCACACAGCTCATCTATTTTTTTTTCGTTTCTTACCTCAAACCACTCACGAAACGGCCCGGTTCCTTCTCCTCTCGCAAAGAGAGCTATGGAGACACTGCTTTTCATAGCGACCGGCTTTGATGCAGTTCCACCGCCGATCCACTCAACACCGTGATGCTCAAGATTGTTGGGGTTAGCCATAACTATCTCCTTAGGTGAACTATATTACTTTCCCGGACCCCGGAAAGGCCCCGGCTTTTTATGTTCGCATTGACAATAACCGCATTCATGACCACACACCCATCCCCGGACGATGAAACAGCCACATTGTGCCCTCTCACATCTGAGTAAGCCTCATACTCGTACCGGCCACCGGTTACAGTCACATCACTGGCCCTTATATCAATAAGAACACGCTGTGAATCATTGGTAAAAAGCCTGAGAGAATCACTGATAATATAAGTACACTCATCTACGTCAGCCACAAGGCTTTCACCTTTGATGCTTTCCACAAACACACAGACCCTACCCGGTATTGTCCTCCTTCTTTCCTCAACCTTCTGCTTCAGATCCTGCACCGATGAACAGGCACCGGGAGCCGTAAGAGACAAAATAAAATCACTTATCATACTCCGGGATACCTGAGCCCTGAGCCCCTGCACCTCTTCCGTCAGAGCCCTGTTTATCCGGATCAGATCAATGTATTTTTGCCTGAAAGACTCAATATCCTCACGGTATGCACTCGCATTATCGTTGATGCTTCCGATCAGATCTCTCACAGACTGTTCAAGGGTGGTTGTCAATCTTCCCTTGCCTCCAGTTCCATTAATCTTCGGTTAAACTCAACATCTCTGGCATCTCTCTGGGAGATCTGGTCAGCTATCTGCACAAGGGCTTCATCCAGATCAAGATTAAGCCTCTCCCCGGTTCCGATGATCTCAATACGCTCTGAATCAACCCGATTCATCACAAGCTTATAGCGAAGATAAAGACGCTCAAGCCTTCCCTTTCGCATAACAGCATCCTCAGAAGAGCCTACAGCAAAGAGGACCCCTTCTTTCGTATATACCCCCAGCTCATGAATGTCATAGATCTGATCATCAGTTATGACACAGTTTAGAACCAGCTCTCCGGGGGATTTCTTATAATCCGTAATCCGGACTTTTTTAATAAGATCCTTAAGCTCTGTGGCATCAGGTCCCGGGCTCCACACTCCCTTCCCTATCCCAAGATATTTAAAAGAGATGTTAAACCCCGGATCACTGTCATTTTCCAGAGCCCGCATACCGGCATCGGTTATGATCAGGGCCACATTTTCAGAATCAGGAACCAGCCTCACAGATTCCTCCTTATGTCACTTTCAATCCTCACCATTTTAAAAGCCCCCATCAGCCCGGCCACCCCGGTTTCCTGAGAAAAGCTCACTATGATCCTGATATCGTACTCAGCTATAAACGGCTTTACCCAGTCAATAAGTCCCCGGATTATGTCCACTCTGGAGTTATTGTGAAGCCAGTCATTTTCAGAAACGTATATTTCAACCCTGAAAAAATAAGGCATTCTCTCTTCTGAAAGCTCTTCTGGCTGCCAGCTCTCACTTTCCCAGCCCTCACGGACCCGGCAAATAACCCCGACTGAAAACAAAAGCTCTCTGAGGGCTCCCACAGTCCCCCTTATCCTTCTTATCCAGAGCATTTTCCTGATCATCTGACGTTTTTCAGACTCCCCCCAGTCTCTGCTCCAGACCGGCACCCCAAGGCTCCACGCAAGAAAGATCAGATACTTTTCAGGGCATCTGTCTGCATCCCAGAACGATGTAAAGTCAAGCTTCCTTTTTTCGGAAAGCTTCTGACGCGTCTTAATCAGAACCCGCTCACAGGCTCCGAGGTTACCGAGATCCATTCCCGCCGCAATCATTCCGCAAACTCTCCCACCGCATTTATCTGTGGATCTCTACAAAAGAGAGCCCCTTCCGGGTACGATTCCCCGTCTGTGAAAGAGCTTATTATTTTTGCATCTGTCACCTGCGGGTGATATATCTCCCCCCAGAAAAGACGATCACGATACACAGCCCCTACCCGGTATATAGTTTTAAGGTAGGCCATGGCCTTTTTCTTCATCGCAGAGACCACCTCCCCCTCATCAGCGCCGGGTGAGACTTTTACCTGAATTTTGATCTCTTTTTCCTTAATTTCGGCTTCAAAAACCTCAGGCATACTAAGAATAAAACGGTTATTTTCCTTTCTCAGCTCTCTGATTATTTTTTCCCTGCCCTCGGATCTTCTGAGAAATTTTTCATCTGTTACCTGCTCAGAATCACCCGGAGCAGGATAAAAATCAGGCTCAAAAAGAAGCAGACACCTGATCACATTTTTATCAGCCACCGGCCTGAGATCAGCCACCCCGGGCTCCACTTTTCTGGCCAGAGTCCTGAGAGCCACGGAGCTTCCTGCTGTAAAATCCCTTTCATACTCGTTAAAATAACGGATAAGCAAATCCTGATCCGTTTCCCCCTCCCGGGACTGTGTGCCGTTATAAGAAACAAGATTCCTCAGATAATCCCCTGAGCTGGTTGACACCCAGAGCTTTCTGAACTGATCGTTTACAGTCTTTTGCCCAGCTGATTCCAGAACTCCGATGGTTCTCAGCACCCTGTCTACCGGGTCAGAGGAAAGCACCTCCGGCTCCTGCCCATACTCTTCTTTCCAGAGGCTCTTATAGATCTTAAGAGCCTCTTTATAGTTATCCTCAGGGCTCACCTCCGGAACAATGTCTTCCGGAGTTACACTCAACAGATTGAGTATTTCAGCGTCTTTCACAGCTCCAGACTCCTCATTTTTCCTCTGAATCTGTAAATAATCTCTGTAACACTTTCACCTTCTTTTATCCCGGTCCTTACCCTGACAACCCTGATATATCTTCCAAGCCACTTCTGGACGGCTTTCGTTATTTTCCAGCTAAGACCCACACCCGGCACCCGGTCCACCTCATCAAGAATCTCCACCCCGTAATCACGTAAAAGCGGCTCACTCCCCTGCATGGTAAAAACAATATCCTCAAGACACTGATCCACAGCTTTTTCACCTTCCAGAAGTTTTCCGGTGTTTTTGTCCATGACCCGGATCATTTGAGAATCCCCTCTTTTCCATCCACAAAGGGCTTTATCTCTGCCAAAAGCCAGAGCGTATACTCATAAAACATCTTTGCTATGAGATCCCCCTGCCCTGAACCAGCCTTATCTTCAGAACCCTCCTCAGATCCTTCAGGCCGGAGCTTCCAGCCCTGCTCTTCCATGATTGATCTGATCTTTTCCTTAGCCTGTAAGGCTTTGGGGTTTAACATCTTTTTCACCTTCCTACCTTCACAACAGCAGATCCAAGCCCGTGAGGCAGGCCCGTTATCTGACAGGGGTAATCACAGGAGACCACCCCCTTATTGACCTCTTTTTTATCCAGAAGTATCTGTGATCCTTTTACACTTACGGCTCCCTTTGATTCTATGGAAGCATTACCGCTTGTTTTAAGGCTCAGGCTAAGAGCCTCTATATTAAGTTTCAGCTTTTTCCCGGCAACATTAAGCTGCCCGGATTTCTCTGAGTAAGAAATCTTTGTTCCGTCCTCAAACTCTTTGTAAAAATCACCCTCTTTTTTATCCCCAGTCTTTGGAATCACACCAGCTACCACACCCCCCAGAGGGTTCCCCTGTGCCCGTATAAGCCTGACCGTATCGCCTTTTTTTGGCTTTCTGAAGTCTCCACTGTTTCCCGCCAAAAAAGGCACCGGGTTGGTAAGATAATCCTCGCTGATCCTCACCCTGACCCGGTTTCCTTCCACCTCTTCCACTTCGCCATCTACCACGACGTTATCCATTTTTCTCTCAAGATCACTCACTTTTTCCATTAATTCCTGAATGATCCTCAGCTCATTCATGCTTCAAGAATCTCCTGAGTTTTTACCTTAATCTCTTCATCAGTTTCATATATGCCAGATCTCTGATACTGGCTTTCTTCTCTGATCGCATCACCCACAAGATAATCCGCATACCAGAGAACCACCCATTCCTCTTCCTGTGAGTCCTCCTCAGTCCTCAGATCAACCGCTTCAACATCTTTAGCCACATCAAAGCCGTCAGCGTTGAAGCTGTTCTCAGAAACCAGAATCACCATTTTTTCGCAGACAGCCCGCACCCTTTTACCGGCATCCACCGGGGGCCGTTCTTCCCTCGCCCGCTGCGAGTACCAGTCTCTTACAAAGACCCTGAGATAAGCCCGTAAGGTCTTACCCCCGTCCTCAGAAAGACTTTCCGGAGAAAGAGAGAAATTATCCACCCTGACCTCAATTTCAGGGTTATCATCATCCTTCTCATCCTGTGAATGCTCCCTCACCCTGAACTCAGGAAAGCTCCCGGAAAAAGCATCCATAACCTTTTGAACATAGTCATTTATCAAGGTACTTCCTAAGCTCCCCTTCGAGGGTTTTCATATAGTCCTGCTCAATTTTTGGAATCAGACCTGCAAGAGCTGCCTTTGCCTCAGGGGTCAGATCCTCCCCGACTCTTTTAATGGGGTAAGGACTCTTTCCGACCCTCCGCCAGACTCCTTCTTTACCCCTGACCCTCGCAATGAAAGCCGAGCGGTAATGTATCCTTCCTGCCCGAACCCCGCGTCTGTCCTGCTTTTTAACGCCCATAGAAGCAGCAGGGAAGAAATCACTGATAAAGCTGAACACAGCCTCAGGGTTTTTAGTGACAGCTTTCTGAACCCAGACTCTTTCTGAAAGAAGCTTCTGTGGAATCCTGCTCTTTCTTCCAAGAACCCTTACGAACACCCGGGAATATTTCCTGACCGTTTTATTAACAGCCACCACAAAGCAGCGTCTTATCCTCTCCTCTGAAAGCTTATACAAAAGCCCCTTTAAATCAGTGTTCATAGAACTCAATCCTGAGCCCTCCCATGGTGTCCCGCCCCACATTCCTTACTTTCTGCATCTTCTCTTCTATCTGAACCGAGTCTGATTTTTCAAACTTCCCCCGGTGGTCTGCTGAGCAAAAAAACACGTAAGCCTCACGCCTTTTCTTGTGCCTGCCCTCTTCTCTGTCACGCTCCACGATATCGAGAAAGCCCCTCACCTCCCCGGCATCTGTAGTCACCCGGTCGGGACCGGACTCATAAAACCTTTTCTGGTCTGAAAGAAGGCTCAAACCTTAATACCTTTCACAACCCTGAAGCCTTCCGGATACGCAAGCTTGATATCGTTGTAAGCACTCACTACATAACGGTTAGAGTTTGCGTCCATATCGGTGTAAGGATCTACGGAGATCTTTACATAACCCCAGATTCCTACCATGACGTTTCTGTAGTCTCCCATGATAATCTTTCCGGTCGGAGCCTGATCAGTACCGTCATTATCGATAAGAGTTGATGCCAGATAGTCGTATCCGTTCATTCTTCCGGCTCCGTCTCTTTTTCCTTCTGTGACCAGAAAAAGACCGGAACCCGCATCCGTCTTGGTATTTTTTAAGACAGTCTCAGTTTTACTGTCAGAGAGATACTTAACAGCCGGTGTAATCCTTATTTTCGACTGCTTCAGATCCCCTTCCATGGCAATAATCTGAGCCCTGTCTATAACTCCGTTCTTTGCATCTGTTATCAGTTCTGGCCTGACCGATGCAAAGATGCCTTTGGGCGCATCCGGATCAGAGCCGTCACCGTTGAAGCCGTTATATTCAAGGCATTCTGCCACAGCGTTTTCCAGAACCTCCCAGATATAGGATTCCACCACGTAATCCTGTTGCATCAAAAACTGGTCAGTAACAGGAAGGACCCCTCCGCATCTGTGAGGCTTCATTTTGATATTTCCGGTACCAAGTTTGCTTTTATCAAACTTGACCCCCTCAGCTTTGTACTGAGCCCTGAAGCCTGAAATAATTTTTGGCATGGTTACATCACCACGGAGCCCCGGGATCATCCTGACTCCCAGCTCAGAGAATATGGTTTTATGCCAGAGCTGATCTATAAACCCACGATGCTCATCGGGCACAAACTCTCGACCATTCCCCTGAGTTTTTGACATCATGGCATCAACAGCCGAACGCTTATATTTACCTCCGGTCATGAGAACATCATTTGGAATTACGATGGCCTCACCTCTCTCCACCGCTGAATCTTCCACCCCGTAGAATTTAGCTGCCTGAGTGCTTACGTGCTTTTCAAAGCCAAATTCCTGACTCCTCCCCCCGGATCTGATGGACTTGATAGCCCGGGAAAGTTGAAAGGACTGCACCTCATTTTCGTGCATTCCCATGAAGTCACCCACCTGATAAGGCTTTGGCTGCTGCCTCGTGGCGTTTCTCTGCCCTCTGGCTTTCACAGTGAACTCCTCATAGGGCATTCCTGACTCCACCGCCTCAGTTGTTAGCTTCTGGTCAATTTCAAACTCAGAGGCAAACTGATGAATATTCGCAATCCTTGATCGTTCCTGCTTTCTGTAATAGTCCTCACCCACCTGCACCGTTCCGGATCGGGTTCCGGATGCCGGGATATTCTGGGGAACACCACCTCCTCCCTGAGGTTCCTGACCACCATTCTGAGGAGGCTGCTGCCCGTTTCCTCCCTGCCCGGGTTCAGGATTCCCCTGTGGTTGCTGCCCCTGATACCCCTGAGGTTGCTGCTGCCCCTGAGGAGGTTGCTGATAAACAGGCTGATTACCCTGAGGGTGCTGCTGCTGCCCCTGAGGGTGCTGCTGTCCCTGAGGCTGCTGGTTCCCCTGAGGAGGCTGCTGATAAAAGGGCTGGTTACCCTGAGGCTGAAACGCTCCCACATTCTGCACCTGCGAAGGATCACCCTGATACGGCTGATACCCCTGCCCGCCTCCGTTTTGCCCGGGCAACTCATGACCGTAAAACCTGCCCGCACTGCCGTTTCTGGTCTGCTTATTTACCTGCCCGGCAAACTCAGACACGGCATCACTGACCTCATTTCTGTTACCGTTTTTTGACCGTGAACCAAAAATCTTCCTGACAGAAAATCGCATTACAAAACTCCTTTCGTGTTACCGGCCCAGACCGATAGTCGGATCAGCCGGAACCGGCACGCTGCTGACCTCAACAGCACCCCAGTAATTAGCAATTAAATAAATCATATTTCTATAGAGATAAAAGATTCCGTCATGGATCACATAACCAAGGCTGAGAGCCTTTCTGATACCGTACTGAGTAAAATCGTTGTAGATCTCACGCCCCAGACCACCAGAGGAAAACTGAAGATCAGCCCGGGTCTTTTTCTCCTCAACCTGAAGCCAGAAGTCCTTCACATCCCCCAGATAAGTACTCTCATCATGATCCCAGAGGATCGGAGCATCTTTAATCAGAGAAAAATCTATGTTCTCTTTTCCATGCTTAAGGATCTCAACATATAAAATCCCCTCATCATTTTCCTGAAGAGCAGCATACTCACTGGCAACACTGGCCCCTTTTACCAATCCGTCAGAGCCGGCATCAGGATAAAACCTTCTGTACTGAAGCCCCTGAGGAAGACTCATCCCTGAAATTTGCTGAGCCTGCATCATCTCTTCTTTGGCTCCTCAAATTTAATTCCGTGCTTTTCCTCAAGCTCTTTTTTACGCTTAAGATAACGTGCCCTGTCCTCTAAAATATCCATGGCATCAAGACCCTGCTCTTCACAGATCCCAATCTCTGAATCAAGACCGTTTTTGATCTTTTTTTCATGAGCGTTGCTCTCAGCTTTCGGGTCCACATAAGGCCAGCGCCTTCCTCTCATCACCGGGTTTTTAATAATGGATGGCATAATCTCCCGGGAGAAAACACGGTTAAAGCAGGTTTCCCATGCCCAGCCCCGGTATACAGGCTTTGCCACAATGGATATAAACCGGCTCTGGTCTCTCTTCCATACAGTCCGGCATATACCTTCCTCAGCCCGCATATTCGACCATGAATAGCCTTTAAACTCCCCACTCAAAGCAGCACTCTGAGCATTTCTGGAGGCTGCAATGGTCTTCAGGGTGGACTGATCAAAATCCGCAAAATTATCATTCGGGACTTTCGTATTGTCCCCCACGATATCCTCCACCCCCTGCGGAAGCCATTTATAAACCCCACGCTCTGCCCTGTATGTCCCGCTTCTGTCCACGGTTTCAGACTGCATATCAGAAGTGAATTCCTCAGAGGCGTCACCGGTTCCGTGTTCATTTCCGGTTCCTGCCCCTATTTCCTCCTCGTCATCGTCCTCATAATTAATGCCGTCATTTTGCTCATAATCTTTGTCACCTTTGAACCAGCCCTGATTTCCGAAGAGCTGCTGGTTTACAAGAACCGTCTCCCTCATTTCCCCGTGCATATGAAGCCAGTTGGAGATTCCCGAAAATGACGATATACCCCTGATCTGGGTTACTCTTCTGAGATCAGGCCACCAGACAATCTCAGAGGCTTCAAAGCGCATATAGCGCTTTCCACCCTGCGAATAATCAGAGCGCCCGAACGGGTCCGTAACTTTGAAGTAAAAAGCCACAGGCTTACCATATCCGTCCCGTTCTACCCCGGCTATAATACTGTTCCCGTTTGAAAGCCTTGGCGTGTTGAGCCTTACGTCACAGGTCTCAGGCTCCAGAAGTTGCAGCGCAAAGCCAAAACGGTTAATCTTTCTGTCTCTGATAAACCTTGCAAAGGCTTCACCATCACGCTTGTGATACCTAACAATCATCTGTTGCATCATGGGCCATGACATCATCCCCGTAACGTCACAGTTCTCAGGTTCACACCATTCAAGCCAGTTGTCCCTAAGCTCTGAATTAAAGGGATATTCCTCCCCGTTTTCATCCCTGAAATTAAACCGGACGGTGACACCTTCCTCACCAATGATATTCACCTCATCGAGGAGAAGAGACCTTGCCCCGTAAGGATTATTGATTTCATGATCACGGGCCGCCGCCCTCACCCGGTCGTTTTTAGAAATGATTTCCTGATTGAAATTTTCCGAACCAATAACCGCTTTATTAATCCAGCTTCCATAGATCCTTCCCCCGTCTCCGGCATCCAGACTCCGGGTATTTTTGACTATCACCTTTGTCAGTTTTTTACCCCGTGAAGCTTTCTTTCTCACAATGACCTCTTTTAAAAAATCACTCTTAAGGTCTGGATACTGACTCCATGGCCTCTTTTGTATCTGATCCGGTCTCTCAGCTCTCTTCTGTATATTTTGAGCCTCTTTTCAGTATTGAGAATTTTCTCTCTTTCAAAGACACGCTCAGAATGATCACTCTTAAGCTCTGCTCTTTCGAGACCGTCCCGGTTTCTCTCTGAGATCAGATCCTCAAGAGCTTTAATCTCATCCTTAAGCCACTTAATTCTGGCATCATTAGACTTTCCCATCAGGTACGACCCCACGCTTTTCTCTTCTTTCTCACCCCACGGGCTGCTGCCTGAAGCTTCAGATCAAGCAGCTCACAGTCAGGAGAAAGAAAATCCTTTAAAAATTCATCATATACAAAGCCATCAAAGGCATCGTTTTTAATTTTGTCATGCTTTTTCTTCCAGATGAGTTTACCGGTTTTTCTGCTTCTCACCCGTCTTTCTGCTGTTATCTCCGAACAGTAATCACGGCCACAAAACTCTGCTACCGGTAGCCTGAAAACCCAGTCATCATGCTCATCTTTTGCAGACATAATCTCAGATGCACGGTTTTTATACTTATGTACATTAACGATCCAGATTGTCTGTTTACCAGCCTGACCCATGGCTTCTTTTGACTCTTTATAGAGATCAGCATCCACGCGGCTTCCACCCTTAACCCCTATGATCCCCTCTCTCTGCCTGCCCCTGACAAATGCCATAACCTGCTTTGTGTGACTTCCCCCTGTATCAATGACCACACCAAGAGGTTTCATGGTCACCTTTCCCCCATTTCCCTCAGACACAGCATGGACCATTTTCTTTTTTATCCAGCGTCTGTTCAGCTCTGCCCAGAAAGCTTTTTTTGAGGGGTCACCCCGGAAAACACAGGCATACAAAAGCCATTTCTGGTCACCATAACCATGACCGTACCACCAGATCTTCACACACTTATCCTGAACGTCTATAGACTGAAGGATATAAAGAACCTCACGGGGAACAGGCCAGTTATAATGCTCACGTCTTTCAAGAAAATGATCCGGGTCATTAGCCTCGGTCTGTATCGAGTATGGCCATCCGTCGTAAAGACCTGAGAACGCTATCCGGTCGTCCACCTCACCTTTCAGGGCAGCACACTTTTTAGCAGCGTATTTCTCAAATGTGACAAATCCGGACAAAAAACCTATGTGGTGAAAAGATACATTTTCCATGCTCATATCAAGACACTCAGGATGCACCTCCCAGCACCCTTTTCTCACAAGGTCCATCCTGTCTTTTTCAAGAATATCCACGGAACAGACCGGACACCGGTAAAAAGCAGAGCCCGGCACATAACTTCCGGTTTTATCTGTTGAGTACTGAATTCCTTCCCTGACCCACTCCACTCTGCCATCACAGCCCGGACACCACGGTTTATAAACAAAACGCTTATATTTCTTATAAAGAATGTATATTTTTGACTCTTTTTCTGATGCTGGCGTGGAAGTCACCACCATTTTAGAGTTATGAAACGTATCAGAACGCTTTTCAAGCTGAGCGAGAAGATCCCCTTCCCCCGGGATTGAAAGAGGCATTTTATCGATTTCATCAGCCAGCACCGCGGGAACGTGCCTGTCTGCCGTGAAACTGGCTGAAGGAACCCCCATGGACAGATAAACACCGGGTCCGATTGAGATCTGGTCATCGTTTTCGATCACCTTTTCCGTCATAGAACCCATGACCTCCGCAAGGCTTCTGGACCTCTGAAGCATGGGTATGAGCCGTCTTTTTCGAAAATCTTTTATGTTCTGCACCAGAGGGCGCATCAGCATGATATCCATGGGATCATTAACAGCCGTGTAACCAATAATATTAAGCTGAAGCTCTGTTTTTCCGGCACCTGAGGGAAACATGCAGGCCATCCGCCTCACTTCCGGCTCCACAAAACAGTCCAGGGGATATTTCATGGTCGGGGTGTGCATTTCCAGATCCCATGTTCTGGAGCTACCGGCCACCACCCGCTCATCCCTTGCCCACGCGGAAGGAGTCTTCCATCTTGGTGGAGCCAGAGACTTAAGCAGCAGGGAAAAAAGCTCCTGTGAGTCAGCTTTTCTCCTGCCTTTAAGGCTTCCTATGATCTCCCGGGTGTTCAGACTTTCCCCCTGTACATTGTCTTTTTAAGATCATCACCGGCATCTGAGAGAGCTTTTCTCTGCTTTTCTATGTAGTCCCTGATTTGTTTATTGATCCGGTTTTTATCGGTCTCAGAGGCGAACTGATCAGAGAAGGCGCAAAGCCCCTCGATACGCTTAAAGAAGGTCCCGGCAGCCCGCTGCCAGATCATAAGAACGTCCCTTTTCCTGATCACGTCTGAGCGCTCTTTTTCAAGCTTCAGCTCAAGACGCTCAATCTCAATGCGCTCCTTTTCTTCCTTGTGAGCTTTTCTGGCGTCTGCCTCAATTTTCTTAAGATGCTTTTTTTCCTCAATGGTCAGCATCATCACAGAACCTCCGGAAGGCCAGGGATATCCGGAAGATCGTTTTCCGAATCATCCACAAGTATCTGCATATATTTGATAGTCTGTTCTACCCGCTTGTGACCCATAATGGCCTGTATTTCATGGACCCCAAGACCCGCTTTTTTCTTTCGTTTTGCGAGACTTACGCGCATGGAATGGCTGGTAAGCTTCTTATCAGCAAGGCCCGCCTCTTCTCTGACGTCTTTATAGATATCGCTTATATCTGAGCTGTGAAGCTTTCTCGATCCCACTGAGCCACGGGTGTAAAACACATAACCGTCTTCATGAACATCTTTCATATACCTGTCCATGTACTCACTGACCATTCTGGTACTAACAGGGTCAAGGGTTCTCACTGCCGGGTGAATGGTTCTTTTACGGTAGAAACTCAGGGTCAGCTCACCAGAGAGCATGTTCACATGCTTCTTACGAAGATCCCTTACGGTCCCGGACCTTTCACCAAGCCTTGCTATGATCCAGAAAAACAGGAAGTTTCTTTCAGCACAGAATTTAGCCCCCTTCGTTCTGGCCTTCTCTTTTCTCTCAGAAGCTACGGTGAGAAAGCGCTTAAGCTCATCGGGGGAGAATGCCTGAGTCCTCACCACCGGGGCATCGTCAGAAGGAAGATCAAGGCATTTCACGGGGTTTTCAGGTATTTTCCCAAGCACGTCCCTGCAATAATTAAAAAAGCTGGATATAATACGAAAATGCTTAAGGGCCGTGGACACCCCGGAGCTGTTTCCCCAGTGCTTATCCATGATCTCTGATTTATATGAGTCGAGCCAGTCCACTCCTATGTCTGTCACTTTTTCAATTTCTTTTCCACGCTCCTGAGCGTTTCTAAGAAAGCGGGAAATTTCTCTGGAGTAATCAGCCCGGGTTTTATGATTAGGTTTTGAGGTTATGAAGCGTCTGATATCCCCGTGAATCTCTGAGGAAAGAGGTACAGGAAGCCTTATATCTTTTGCCTGAAACTTCTTTTCAGGCTCCGGGGGAGGAGCAAGTTTTTTAAGCTCCTGAGGTATGGTTTCAATGTCGTCCGTGTACTTTCTTACGGTGTTATAAGCAAGGCCGTAGCGGTCCGCTATTTTCTTAAAGGCATCTCCCTTTCTTCTGTCATTTCTGATCTTTCCTATAATCTCATCACTGATCTTACGAAGAGGAGGAAGCCCCTGAGCCGGAGCCGCTTTCTTACTGACAGAGCAAAGAGCCCTGAGGATGTTTAAATCACTTTCATCCTGAACATCTATAACTATTTCAGGATCAAGAATCCTTAAAATTATTTTCTTTTCCGAAATATCCTTAAAATTATTGTAAAGCCCGGGGCCAAGATCAAGATCACCGATACTTCTCACAATAATATTAGAGCCAAAGCCCGCAATGGCAAATACATCTGTTATATCTGAGGTTTCCGGACACTCCAAGGGCCACTTATAATAAGCCTGAGAGACCCTTCCGGTGCGCCTTATTTCAGCGTCGATGAAATCCCGGACGAGCAAATCCGCTTCGTGTGATTTAATTTTAAACAGATAATTTTTCATGATTTATCTTGAAAAACCCCCGGGAATTATTTCCGGGGTGGTTAACTCACTCAGTGACTGGAGCCATCTCCCGCAACCCTGTGATCAGAACCGTCTCCGTGTATTTTGGTATCTGAAAGAGCCATCTGTGATACAAACATGGCTATGGCTGCTATCAGAAGAAAATCCGAGATTCTTTTTACCTTTTTCATTCATCTGCTCCGTAGATTCAGTTAAAAAAAACACATACCACAACAGATATTAACTCAGACAGGGCTGAGGTGTGCAAGAGTCGTTGTGACCGTCACCGGCATTTTGTCTGAACCCTCTTTTTCCTCATCTCTTTTAATTACGGCACTTACGTCCTTTAGAAACTGTTTTTGTAGCTGATGGACTTCATCCCAGCCCTCAAGAGAGACCTTCCCGGACCATGTTTTTACCCGGCCCGTATCACCAAGAAGTTTATTAGCAAGAGCCACTACAGCTTTTGAGGTGGCTCTCTTTCTGAAAGCAATGGGCCTGCAGCGAAAAAGATCACCCTCAATCCTGACATAACCAAGATCTCTGAGCTTTCTGGCAGCCTCTAACACCTTTTCCCCCGCTCTCAGCAACGTCTCTTCCTCAGCCCCGTATCCTGAAATAATCAGACGGGCATGAAGCATATTTTCATCCTCAGTCAGAAGGGCTTCAAGCCCGTCATCGTAAGGTAAGCCTTTTTTACGCATAATCTCGTTAGAGTCAGAAAGATGAGGAAACACCGCCTTAACCGCAAGGGACAAATCATCATCTTTATCAGTCACGGCCCGCACCAGCGTGACCACCCGGTCATAGCCGGGGTTTCTGATATCGCCTCCCATGAACTGAGAAAGCCAGCCTTTAGAGAGGCCGGTAATCTCAGAGAGCTTTCCCATAGTCCTGACAGCGGAGTTTTTACCCTGCCATTTTTTGATCAACTCTATGACTGCAAAACAAGGGCTGATGGCCATCGCCTTCTCTGCTACCCGCATGCATAATCTCCCGTAATATGTAAAGAATCCGGTTTCTTTACCTTCAGATTTACACCTGAGAATTGTATATGCAAGCCCCACCGGCCCGGCGGCCAAAATTTCTGTTAAATCCATAAACACAGGTATCAGGAATACTAAACAGAGATTTTTTCCCTGCTGCTTTTTCTTCTCATGCGTAGGGCATAATCGCATCAGCGGTATGAACCGATTAACCCTATAAAACACGGGAGAATTAAGTGAAACTGCTGCTTGCTAAAACCCACTTTTTCATAAAAAAGTGGGGCCCGGTTTTCCGTTTTGTTTTCAGCGCTCTGCTGTTTCTTCTGCAATTAGCGTACACGCTTCTGAGAAACCAAAAACCGTGAAAAAAATGCACTTCTGAATACCCCGGACGTATTTCAGAAAAAGCTCTTTGTTTCCCCGGTCTTTTTCCCTGCTGCTTTAAATATCAGAGTTAAGGAAGGATACCGGAAGAATAAAACTCCCGGCAGAATATGCGTGAGCTGCTGCTTTCCTGAGACCATTTGAAGTTATCTTTAAGTAAGACTGTACAACAAGAAAACCAAGGAAGAACAAAACCTGAGAGAGAGCAAACTGCACTGGTGATGCTTTTATTCAATGCTGCTTACGTGAAACGAAGTGAAGCGAGTGAAGCGGACAAGGTAAAACCTGCTGCTTTCGTGGTGTTGGTGTTTAACACTGCTTTTGACCGGTTCGGGTGTGTGCTGTTGAGTCGGCAGAGTGGTTAGGTCATGCCCGCTGACGGGGCGAAGCTCCCGCCTCCATGAGTAATTTCTGCTTAGCTGCTGCGTCATAATTTTCCGGGATCAAAAACCAAAGTCAGCGAAGCAGGCTGAAGAGACCGCCGAAGCACCGCCGGGGTGCGCGATATCGCCAGACCTTACAGAGGCTGGAAGCCTTGCTGCTCAACGTGTTGCAGGGGTTCGGTATAGTTCATTAAACACGTGTATATTGAACACGAAGGCGGGAAAATGAAAGCCTTGCTGTTCAGGGTGTTCAGGTCCCCGAACCGGTGGGGGTTTGTTGAACACGATGACCGCCGCCCGGGTCCTTTCTCCGCCCTTTGTGGCGAGGGGGGCAGGCCCCGCACCGGCAGGCCATTTTTTATCTTTCTGAGAAAGCAGCAGGGAGAAAGATCCGGCTGTCGGTGATGATTTTTTCCCTGCTGCTTCGCTGCCGGCAGGCTGCTGCTTTTGAGGCTCTCAGAGTTGGTCTGAAGCGTTTATTCAGAAGACACCTCCGAGGGTGGTAACCCGGGCGCTTTTTGCTCTTTTTCGCTCTCAGGCTTCAGGCGGGGTTATAATTGACCTGCGGGAGGTTTCGGTGGGTGGGATCAGGAGGCAGGAATGAGTTGTGAGGTGGGTGAGTGGATCTTTCAGGTAAGAAACTGCTGGTCGGGGATAATAAACCGGGAATGGACTGAGATATGCGCCTCGGGATCAAGGCACAGCTCACTGGTCTATCTCGAAGATGCTTTCTTTGAGCTTGAAAAAAACAGTGATGCGGATTCCTTCGCCGCTTATTTCTCGGATATCCGCATCACGACCGGCTTTAACGGACAAAACACCAGAAGGCTTGTGTGTGCGAGAGGAGGCCCGCTTCCTGAGCGGATAGACAAAACAGTGTATGGCATCTGTTCATGGGGGCTTCAAAGAGATGAGTTTTATCGTCTTACGAGATACTTACTTGATAATACCGACCTTATAGACTCAGGAGACCCCAGAATAAACTTTCTTGCGTGGTTTGGGATTAAGCCGGATGGTTACCGGGAATTCATGGTTCCGGAAAGGAGATGACATGCCTGTCTTTGAAATACAGATCAGAGTCAGTCAGATGGTGAGTGCGTCGAGTCTTGAAGAGGCCGAAAAAATAGCTTTTGATGAACTTTCGCCATTTGATACCGAGCATCTTTCAAGTGTGAAGATACTCAGCAGGGAAGAGCGTGACGAAGCAGAGCAGGAAGTTAAGGCGGGATGAGTTGGTGTTAGATATATTTAACGGAAATTTTGCCGGGCACTTCTTTTCCTTCTGTGAAGTAGTTACTATATCCCTGCTACGTCATCTTCTTTTGCTTCCAATACATGGCACTTAACCAAGACCCAAGGAGGGTATCACTATGGATTATGAAATAGCTCAGGCTGGCGATTCAGACGCTCTGGTAACAAGCGTTCAGGAAAAAATAGCCGAAGGCTGGGAGCCTCATGGTGAACTCCTTATTTCAGAGCATACCGGAACCCCTCAGTTTATTCAGGCCGTCATTAAAAAAGATCAGGCACCGCCTTCGGGGCTGGTGGATGAAAACGCCAAACTTAAACAGATAGCTTCAGAGACTCTTGAAGAAAATGAGGCTCTGAAAAAAAAGGTAAAAGAACTTGAAAAGGAGCTGGAAAAGCTTAAATCAGCTCCGGAGGATGACAAAGAAAAACCATAAAGATCTGCTTTTTAGTTTGCGTCTTATTTTTTATTGAAAAATATAAAGGAGTTTACTATGAGTATTGAAATCCCGGGTCTGGAGGAACAAAAGAAGCAAAACCTTATCCGTGTAAGGCTGGTAAAAGAATGGTGCAGCGTTATGCGGGCCTCAGATAAGTATCTTATGGCCCTTTGGGGAATTTCAAAAGAGGAGCTTACCGGCTATTTTTCAGGAATAGCCGGTATTCCAGATGAGTATATGACCATACTTAAAGAAGCAGGAAAAAGCCATGCAAACCAGATTTTAAGGTCTACCAGCAGGCTGGATCTTGATTCTATACCCCGTGAATATGAAGAATTTGGGGACATATACAACATGTCCTGGTCAGATCAGCCCGAATATCTTAAGATATGTTAGCCTCGTATCTTTGGCTGTATTATTTCTTATATCAGAGAAAGGTTTTTTCTCATTTCTACTCCCTGCCTGTCCATCTCAGCGTGAAGTTTATCTATAATCCCCACATCGAGATCGATGGCAAGTTCCAGAATTCTTTTGTACTTATCAAAGGTCAGACTGGCAACAAATGCCTTTAATGATTCATCCGTCTCCCACCAACCAGATTCTATTCCTCTGGTTTTTTCCAGAACAGCTCCCAATATGCAATCAAAATGCTTTAGATTATCTTTCTTCCTGCTAATAGGTATAGGAACCATCATTTCCGGGTGTCCCTTTCTGTCATAAATACCGGCACACTTTTCACCACAAACCACTTCCGGCCCACGCCCACCATTTCCCATTAACCAGCCATCAGGCTTAAGCCACCCTTTATTCCATATCCAGCCATTCGATTTTTTATTTTTTTTGCATATATCACATTGGTATATAACAGGCATAACATCCCCCTGTTTTCTTATCTGGTCAGTTTCATATACAACGCCTTTTTCGGTATGCCGACAGAGAATGAGAGGCTTGACACATGAAAAACATCGGTAGCAATGCCAGAATAATTCCTCCAGGAACAAAAACATTGTTTGCCGTCAGTTTTAATCACCATCATATCAGGACCGCCGCTTTTTAAATAAACTATATCTCCTACTTTCATCACTCTCCCTCACCCAGCTTTGTTTTGTTGGTGATCCAGTCTTCTAGCCGCTGCTTTATATCGCGCCTCTAATTTCGTCACAGCATCACCAACAGGATAATTTTTTAGCACAGCAGATAAGGAGCTTATCAGGTGCTGGTGTCGCTCAGCTCTTTTCAAAAACTCCAGTGTGACTCTTAAATTCTGAACCTCTTCTTTTAGTTCAATTTTTTTCATAATTAACACTCCTCCATGCCTTACTCAGGTTCACAAACTCCTCCTTCACCTTTTTAAAGGACCCAAATATACAGTAATCTCCCATATTATCCTGATACTTAAATCCTAGCGCTTCGACAGCATCACGCATTGGGTAAATATTTTTATCCTGATCAGAGTTAGTCCAATTTACATAAAACCGATTCTTTTTAACTTTTTCTTCACCTTCCTTACTAATCATTGCCAATGAAATAATTTTATCAAAACCGTTTTTTTCTAACTTTTCATCACTAATATTTAGCAAATTAACAATATCAAAAATGTCTTTTACTTCTTTTTCGTTCGTACTTACAGTTTGCAATATTCCAGTCAAGTCTAATCTGCCTACGCCACCAAGACTATCAGCGTTCTTTGACAATTTGTTATCTGTATCTATACGCTTGAAAGCGTTTTCCTCAATCTCTCTTTCCTGATCTCTTATTTTTTCCCATAGTAAAATGAGATCGTCATCAGAAAGAAAACACTCATCGGAATATGATTTAATTTTTCGATTTGATTTAGAAAATTTACAAAATTTATTTCTCAAATCTTCTTTTCTTCTGAGTAGTGCGTATAGTTTTAGGTCCAATTTTCTCTTTTCCTTCACCCCGCTATACTCAAGTGAGCCAACTTCTGGATCAAATATTTTTTTAGCTAAAAACCACTCAAATATACAAGCACCAAGCTTTCTTGTGTAATTTACGCTTATTGTCCTGTCTTCATCTTTCCTCGCAACCCCCCTGTCCTTTCTTATCCTTCCAACCCGTATTTTTTGTGCCCTGAGGGTACTTTGCCTACTCATCAGCTCTTTAGCCTCTTCCGCATTGTATCCAGACGGATAAAATGAACCCTTTTTGTGCTTATTTCCTACAATCTGATCTTTATCCAAAAGAACAGAGTCTCGCATTTTGTTGTAAAAGCAAGTGACAGTCTGGAAAAATACTGTGGGCTCTGCTTCCACCTCTTCATCCTCAACCTCACCAGCTTCTTTCAGAATGTGTTCAATAAACTTGGATCTGCTCTTAGACCCATCATTATTCTCGACCATCACATAAGAGTGTTCAACCAACTTGGCTTTATACATATCAACCGCATACTGACGCATGGAATCATAAGCAAAGGAAACAACCCTCTTATCAGAATGCTTAACAAGTTCAGGCAATTCAAAGTATGAAAACCTGTGTTCAAACACTTCCTCTGCATTCATTGAGAGCCAGTCTTTACCCCTGACCTTCCCGATTGAAGACGCAACCTCAAGACTAGCTTTGGTCAAAAGGTCATTATCAACAGCCTGAGACACTTTTGTTGCCAGCTCTGGAGAAACATCACCTTTATCTCCCGTTTTAAGTATGTATGCCACCGCTTCTTCTGCACCAAATTTGTTACATTTTAGGCAGACAGCTCCCCCCTTCAGGTTCTTTCCATCCCAGTACGGCTTTTTTACAACATCTTCACCATTAGCTATTCTCTCTTCAAGAAAATCATAGGAACCAAGATTTACCACCGCCTTTTTCACAGCTTTATTCCACTGCTCCCATATAACCCTTGAAAGCTCAAGCTCGTTCAGGTCTGAACCTGACCCCACCCAGTAATCTCTCCACACTAACGTGTGTATATGGTAGTGAATCCCCGATACCCCGAAGGTCGGTTCTGAATGTCTAAACCAACCTTCCCAGTCCAAAGCATCTTTTATTTTTCCAGCCCCTGAACGCTTCCCGCCATTGTGTAGTATTCTGAGTGCTTCCCTTAGAAGATCCATTCCCTTTCCTGAAGCTCTGACCCCTTTCAATTCCCGGGGTATTGTCAGAGTAAGGAAGTTTACCTCCCTCCATTTCACTCCATTTTTTCTCTTTCTCAACAGAGTGCATTTCTCACCTTTTTTAGTTTCCGTGTAAAAATTGGGTGCCAAGAAAATCCTATTGACCTTATTCAGAACCCCCATCCACTGGTTTCTATTAACCTCCCTGCAACTGATACACAGAGCATTTCCACAACCATACGACCCGTAAGTCGTTACATTTCCACCCTCACACCCGAATCTAAGCGGGTTTTTCACAGAAGGGTACTTACAACGAAGCAGTTTATCTGCCGTGGACTCAAGAAACGAAGTCAGAGGCTGCCAGTGCCCAGCCCTGCCACTTTTCAGTCCATTAGCAATTGTCAGGCTTTGCTTAGCTCTGTGAGCCCGTCCGCGGTAGAAATTACAAGCGGTATCCGTAAGCTCAGCATCCGCCTTGGGCGCTGAGTCCCTGACCCGTGCCATGACATCACCACCAAGCCCCCGCTGGCCCCGGCTAAGTCTCTTCTGGCGTTGCAAGTAACGCTCACCAAAAGCCCGTTCCTGCTTCCTTTTTTTGCGCGGCTTTAGCCGCTTTCCGCTTTTCTGTGTATTTTCAACGCCTTTATCGGTATCTTCCCCTCTGCCGTCCGAGACCTGTGAACTTTCCTGAGCCAAAAACCCGTTCTCGATTTTCCCTTTATTTTCAACCGTGTCCGAGGCAGAGGAAATATACCTAGTCTGACGTCGGACGTCAGAACTCCCAGCCGCAGCACCAGTGGAGCCATTTACCGCCGGCGGTGTTAAATTGACTTTGATTACAGGGCTGAGTGACGGCTTTGGATCAGGATTCGGCGGAAACGTAAAATTTATCGCCGCAGGTTTGTTGGCGGCTTTTTCAGTATTCTTAACGCTGAGTTCAGTATTCTTAACGGAAATTTCACTAAAACGCTCGGCGGGGTTGTGCGTCCGGGTATTTTGTGCATTGACGGCTGCACCAGAAAGCATGTATTTCTTGTCTCCGGAGCCTGCTTCCGGAGACTTGTTGGTTATTGGAGATGTATGATCTTGAAAAAGATCACTCATGGCTGATAAACTCAATACTGAGATTGGGTTTCTTGCGTAGACGCACCGAGGGCGTCCAACCATCAACGGGTCTACATAGAAACACTTATTTTTCTTAACTCTGCTGTCTCAGGGTCGCCAAACCAGAGCGAGACAGCAAAAGTTGCCTACCTTCGATCTTAACAAATTTTTCGGAAGCAGCTAGGCTTCATAATTACTTCCAGCCTTTTTCTTTTTTTCCGTTTAAAAAATCATTCCAGTCGGCATAACCGAGCGGAGGGTGTTCAACCTTAACCCTTCCTCGTTTGTGGGGAATGCGCTTAATCATATCGCGGTATCTTCGGCCATCAATATCGTTGTCAAATATCAGGAGAAGTCGTCTTTCAGTCTCGCCGAGCAGGTATCTAAAAATTGCAAGCTGCTGCTGGGACAGAGTTCCGCCGGTAGAAGCGTAGCAGGCATCTGTCTGCTTTAGCTGAAAATAGCTAAGAGCATCAATTGCAGCTTCAGCCACGATGATCAGCTTATCTTTCTTGTCAGCGTTGGAAAACCAGAGTCCGCGCTTTCCGCCTCCATTGAATCCCTTTTTTTTCTCGATCACTCCATCGGGCCTGCGATAGAAAAAGCGGCGTTCAAAGCCTGTCTTCACCCATCCTTCCGGAGTCCGGCAGTAGTGAGGAAAGGCCAGGTTTAAACCAAAGTCTTCCAGCACCCGCCCTTTGAATCGCGGATGCGACACGGTTTCAGGTAAAATTCCCCGATCCCGCTCAAGATACCAGTGACCATAGCATGTACCGTATGGCTTCAGCTGTTCTTCAATGCCTGCGTAGTCTTCTTTTTTGACCGGTGCAATGGGTCTCAGCTGGGGGCTTGGTTTCTTTCTGGCTTCCCTGATTTTTTTAGCGGCGGATTTTTTAAGCCGCTTGACCGACAGGCCGTCGAAGGGGTTTTCTAAGTGAAACTTGCTGCACAGATCTGTTACCGCTTCAAAGAAATCCAGGTTATTTTCATTTCGCCAGAACTGGATCACATCCGCCCGGCGGTACTCATTACTCTTATCAGCTTCGGTAAGGTTACAGGCGATCCAGTTCCCTGAGGAATTGTCTACGCTCCATGTCACTCCATTTCCCACCCACAGCTCAGAATTCTTCCAGCCTTTGTTTCCTTTTACGGGCTGGCACTCGCAGTCTTCCATCACCTTGAGCAGGTAATCGCCGGTTTTCAGCTCCCGGAGGGCTGCATCAAGCTTGGGGTATTTGGAATATTCACCGGCCATAATCACCTCATTTATGTGACTTATTTTTATATTATTTTTTTATCATAATTTTTGCAAGTTTCCTTTCTCCATCTCCTCCCCTAAAGTCTACAGGAAAAATATATCCATGGGTCCGGGTCCGGCTTTTTCGTGGGTCCGGGTCCGGGTCCGGGTC
>Ga0163110_10000109_pt1 | contig 35426 bp, 41 predicted proteins | sample CRUFie1St17metaG_FD_108703 | JGI IMG/M metagenome (GOLD analysis project Ga0163110, IMG submission 108703) | Marine microbial communities from the Costa Rica Dome - CRUD Field 142mm St17 metaG | ecosystem: Environmental > Aquatic > Marine > Oceanic > Photic zone | place: Costa Rica: the Eastern...
AGGTCTTGCGTACACAGTCGCCCCACCATCTGGACTTTCATAAATCATTGCTGTTTCTTTTTTCTTTTTTGGCATTAGAGCAAATTAGTGTATTCTATACTTTCACACTGTCTAGAAATATCTTTTACAAAAAACGCACAATCTGGACTTTTGTTATCAGTTAAAGGTGTAGATAAAAGTTGATTGTTTTTAATTTTTGGAAAGTACCATTTCACGTCATTATAAAAATTAACAACATTTACTTCGTAAAAGTCTGCTTTGAATCCATTTAACGGATTAAAAATAAATGCTGAAAATCCTCTGTCTGCTATACTAGTTAATGGTACAACTTCAACTGTGTTACTGTCTTCTTTGTCTCCTACTGCTATGCTCCAATCAAGCGGCATAGTTACTTCTTTGCCTCCTATTTCTAAAACTATTGCCGGAGCATTGAATGATTCAATGTAAATTAATGGCAAGAAAAAGAAATCAGGTTCTTTTGGATTACTGTTATCTAATACACTAAATGCCATGTCGTCTGAAACTGTTTGAGGCATTTTGTTTAGATCATATGGAATATTTTCCACTGTTAATATTTTCATTTGTCTGTTCCTTCCGAGAATGAATAAGTTATATCACTATGATCATAGTAAAAATATTGAGTGCCTGTCTTTGGTGCTTGGTATTTTGCCTCTAATGGGAAATATATGCCTGATGTAAATGATGTTCCGTCTTTGCTTTCTACTCCATGTAAGTGCCACGGATTGTCCACACTTAATATTGGAATATTAGTAGCATATGTAATAAATTGAGTACAAGCATCATGGAAGTTATCGTGTAACAATTTAATATGCGGGCCTTGATCTTTTTGTGTATTGCTGGCATGAATTATAAGAGCAACCTGTTCATCTTTTAGTTTAGAAGCAAGATTGTCACCGCCCCCATAGTAATTGCCTACAAGATCGTTACATATTAATGCTCCAACTTTTAACTTTGCTTCGCCTTTGGTCAAAGTAATCACTGGTGCTTTTGTTTCTTTTTCACAATCAGCATCAAAACTTACTAACTTTGTTTTCTTTGTTGAACCAATATATTCTCCTTCTTGGTTATAAAATCTTAATTGATTAGATTTAAATCCAAAGAAAGGACCGTTAATTTTATCTTTATCATCTAACCATAGTGTGCCTACTATTAAACCTAACTTGTTGCTTGAAGCATATTCTACTAATTTTGCCATTGCTTCTTCTGTTTCTTTACAAGTATTGATGTTGAAGGATTCGGCAACGTAACCACTCAACGCATTTTCTGGTGTGAACAAATAATCTACATTATTTTCTATTGCCCAATCACAAGCCTTTTTAATTGCTTCATAGTTCTTACCTACGTCATTTGTGACCGGTATTTGTGCTCCTGCTATTCTCATTTTCCTATCTCCCAACCTATTACTACACCGTAGTTTTCTTCGCCGTTATGTTTTTCATATGCAGGAGAAACAAATAAGCCTCCTGCTTTGTATCTAATCATTGGTAGTATATCCTCAGATTTATATCCTGTTACAAGTCCTAATTCAATATTCCAATACTCGTCTAATTCAAACTCCTTACCGATGTATGTGCTGATTCTATCTTCGGAGTTGTAAAATACTCCTGCTATATTATTGTCTACAGTGCATCTTGCGTGTGGGTGTACATTATTATAATTTGCTTCTAAACCAACGTGCATTGACATTGCTAAAAATAATCCTAAACAGTTCATTTCGTCCAATCTACTTTCTCTATCGTAAACGGATAGTTTGCTTCTTTGTAAAATTTTTTTCTATGCGTTAAATGTCTTTTAGCAAATTTACAACTAGATGTTAAGTCCCATATTTGAACAAAGTCTTTGTCTTTGGCTTTACGTATACCTCTTCCAATTGATTGTATAACACGTACAAATGACTTGCCCGGCTCTATCAAAATTAAATTGAATATTCTTGGTATGTTTATACCAACTGATGCTACACCATAAGTTGCTATAATCACTTTGTTATCTGAATCGCTTATCTCATCATATTGTTCTTTTCTATCTGCTAACTTTGTTTCTCCTTGTATGAAGACACTGTCATCAATGATCTCAGCAAGTCGTTTACCCGCTGTAAGTCTATCTATTAACACAAGAGTATTTCCGCTGTCTTTTATTTTGTTAATTAATTTGCCAAGGTATTCTAATCTTTTGTCGTTGGTCACAAGATATTTTAATTCTTCTTGATAATTTTTATAAACTTCTGTGTCTATTAATTGTACAACATTCACATGACATTTAGATAATACGCCTTTATCTTGTAATTCTTTTGCTGAAATTTGATTTACAACAGGACCAATACTTGCTAATATACTTTGAAATTCAAATTGTTCTTTTGGAATAGTGCCCGTTAATCCCCATCTAACCGGAGCATTTTTAAGATGCTGTGTTAATAATTTTTTCAATACTTCTGCTTTTGCTTGGTGTACTTCGTCAATGATAACAGTTTTTACACCATCTAAAAAATCTGTTAATGTAAAAACAGATTCACCTGCTTTACCTTTTTTATCTAACACGTTTAAACTTTGCCAAGTACAAATTGTGTGTGTACGATTTAATTCTTTTCTATCTCCAAAGTAAACACCAACGTCTAGTCCTACGTTAATATAGTCTTCTTCAGTTTGAGTTACAAGTCCTTTGTTTGGAACAATTACTAAAGTACGTCCGAACTTTTCGCAAATGCTACTCAGTGCCGCTGTGATAATAGTTTTTCCAGCGCCTGTGGCAACTTCTTGTAAACTTTGTGGTTCTTTAATAAAATTGTTGATAACATCGACTTGATAATCACGCAGTTCAATTGGTTGACCTTCGCATAAATGTCCTTTGGGCCAAGTCTTAGCACTAAAATAATTTTTGTCTACTTGATCAAATGTTAAGTCAAATTTTTCTCTTTTATCATTAACTTCTTCTATCTCAACTCCAGATTCGTGAAGATATTCTATAATCTTATCTAAATGATTCACATAACCGTTACCACCTAAACCAAAGAAACCAACTTTACCATCCCAGCGTCCTAGTTTATATTGAGGAAGATAACGAGCATAAGGAACAGCAAATTTAAATTTGTTAGCAATTTTTCTGCGGACATCCACAGGTAATCCTTCAATCTTTACATTGACTTCATCTGTGATTACAATTTTACATCTCATATAGTGTCTGCTCCAACATGGATTTGATTCCAATAACTGTCTTGTCCATTAATTTGTAATTGTAAATCAATGGTGCCAATATATTTGTCAACCTTTGTATAACTTCTGGTACTGTCTCCAATTAGTACTGCTTCAGGTTCCCATTCAGATGTTAGCAAAGGCTTTGGAATCTTCTTACTTGTAATATACACTATTTTTGTACTTTTCGCAAGTGAATTATTTAATCTGTTGTCTTTAATGTAATCGTTAAATTCTTTACCAAAAGTCGTTCCATTTTTACATCTTACTAATACACTAACATCTTTATCATCAACAATATTTTTAAACAGTTTATGTGTTTTGTGTAAATCTTTCAAACTATCTTTTTCGGTTGTACCAGATAATACCACCAATAAAGGAAAACGTCGTAGTTCACTTATTGTATTAATAATTTGTTCGTAGGGCCATTTTTTTGTATCTAAATTAATTCGGGCATATGTTCTGTGTAATATTGCGGTACTCAAAGGAGATAAATCTTTACTTGATTCTTTTAACATATCCTTATCAAAATATTTCAATCCCATTTTTTCTTTTCTGTCAAAATAAAGATATAAATTTTCATTTACTGGATCACCAAAATATTCTTGATAGTAATTTGTAACTGTTTCTGAACTATTTTGTATTTTGTAATTGTAGATTCCTGGAACGTATTCACTTTCTTTTTTGTAAATTTTTTCACATTCATTATATACATCTAATAAAATAGGATCAATGTCTTTTATTTTATTTTTAAATTTACCAATCAGTCTATGTACAATTTTTTCTGTGTAAGGCAAAATATATTTGTCTTTTAATTTTTGTGAATAAAATCTACTGTTTAAAGGTCCTAGTAATTTTCTTACTTCGGTAATCTGTTTTGAGTAAGTCATGTTGAATGGAAATCTTGTTACCACAACTTTGCTTGGAGTAAACCCTGACCAATACGGTTCTAAATAATTAGATCCTTCTTCAATTCTTATGTATTCGCTTCTGTCTAAATGTCTTAAAGGTTGTCTTAGATTGTTAACACTGTTTTCTAAATCAATTCCCCTCATTCTAAATTGTGATTTATATCTGGTAATTAATATTTTTTTTACAGCATCTAGTTGTCTATCAGTTAATGCTGTGCCTTTATAAACTTTTTTAGCAATATCTGTAATAATTTTTTTATCACGGTCTAATAGAATAAATGCTGGCGTAACCGCTTTGGCAGAAAATCCTGCCATTAATTCTAAACACTCTTCTATGGTAATTGAACGCATACCATTATTATAATAGATTTTGGTTAAAAAGTCAATCTGGAAAAAGGAATGCCTTGTGCTATTTCTTCAATAGTCCACTCAGTATGTGTGTAATCATTCAGCCATTGCTGTCTATCGGGGGTCTTTGGGCTGGCAATGGTGCTGAAATCAGAGTTTCCTACATCATATGCTAGGCTTTCTTCACTGACAAAAGCAGGTATTCCATTCAATACAGCATGAATTCCTGGGTTACTGCTGTGACTTATCACTGCCCAAGCATTGGCAAAATTTAGGTCAAAATCATCATATGTATTCTTAATCTGTCTTGGTATTTCATAACCTACGTTGTCTAACACAGGCATAGTTTTTAAAGGACATCTAGGATGAGGTCTCACAACAATTTTTCTATCTGTATATTGTCGTATTTTTTCAACAGTGTCTTTGACGTATTTTTCTAAAGGAGGCATACTTGCCCACTGTTCGCTTTTGTCATGTTGTAAACACAATAATATATGATCTCCTTCAGTACGCCAAGGACGCAATGATAATTCAAACTGTTTTACTCTTGAGTCATTATTATTCAACGGACCAAACTCTCCTGCTCTGTTGATTCCGTTTATTCCTACTTTCCATGTTATATTTCTTTTGATGCCACCTACTTCTATAACAAGCACTTTTCTATGTTGTTGTCTAAATGTGTTCCAAATAGATTTGTTTTTCATCATTCTGCCATTCCATAGCAGTGACCAGATTACAGGTATATCTGTATCTAAATTATTTTCATCAACACTGTGTCCTAATCTATTAAGACCTGCTTTGACTGCCTCCCAGACTAAAGGACTGTTCAGAGGACCATTGTTTGTGAATAGACTAAACTTCATTCCAGTAAGATTCAGCACGATTGGATATCAAATCTTTTTTTTGACTTTTACCTTTTGTTTTACGTGCTCCTTTCATGTGATCAAAATAATTTCCCAATACTGAATTAATTAAAGGATGACCACCGCCTCCTGTTTTAGCAGTTTTGTTGTATATGCCTGTTGAATAATCATAAAAATTTTTATCTAAAGGAGTTAGTTGATTTAATATTTTTCCAAACACAAAACTATCATGCCATTCGTCTAATTTAAAAATACCGTTGTCAGCATCTTCATACATACGTTCAAATTCAGATAAGAATCTTTTACAAGTTTCGGTCTGCGTGTTTAAACCATAGAAACCGCACTCGGGCCATGTTTGTGAACCTTTACCTCTACCTACAAAAGTTATCCATTTATCATTTGGGAGTAAATTTTCAAATTGTTCGTAAGATATAGGACTATGTACAAATGTATCTGCATCAATCCATACTGTCCACTGATCATCTGTTCTTGTTACAGCATCAAACACAGCATAAACTTTGTTGGCAAATCTTATTGCGTCCCATTTAAATTCTTTATGATGATCTCTTGGTCGCTTTTCTGGGAAAGGACATTTACCATTTGCTTTAGGAACATTACCCCAACGTGATTTAAATTGATTTAATTTTATAAGTTCTTTAGCATCTATTATTGTTATTTGTTTATTATCTGGATTTACAGGTGTACAGTTTTCTGCGTACACCAATAATTTAATCTTTTTATCTACATTTTTAGCAAAACTATCTATGAATCTTTGTCCATATAAGTCTAATCCAGGTTTATGAAAAGTTGTAAGTGTTGTAATCATTTGACATACTTCCTTAAATGTTTCCATGCCAATCCTGATTTTACTTCATCTAGTGTCCAATGTATTTGTGCAAGTCTTCTAATCCATAATTCTCTGTCATACGGAGTAGGTGAATCTAAGTCTTCCCATTTAACTTGATTGACTCCGTTTATCTGTGCTCTCTCTGGATCAGTAACTAGTGTTGGGATACCTTCAATCACAGAAGCAACAGTAGGACTAGAGTTATGACCAACTACCGCATGAGCAAGTGCAAATTCATCTATAAGATTTTTTGCACCACTTATTTCAATATTTTGATATTTTGGCTGTCCACTGTTTATCCATTGTCTCACAAGTGATGCCCATTGCGATGATGCTTTGTCACCAGGGTGAAATCTAATTCTTATTTCTTTTTTTGTAAATTTTCTAATTTGTTCAATCACGTGTTGTAACCAAACATTTACTTTTAAGCCGTCCATGCTCCAGCCACCATCTCTTTGACAACAAACTAAAATATATTTTCCTCCACTCAATCTCCATGGTTTTAAATCTATACCTAAATCTTTTTTAATTACTTCCCAACGTTGTGGATCTGGATTGTCCCAACAATATTCTGCTGTGTTAGGAAAAATTCCATCATAACCATATCGTAAATAATTTTTTGATTGCTTAGGATCAGCATACAAAAATAAACTAGAGTCTACAATCATAGTGCGTTTGTTTCGTTTTTGCTGTTGTTCAAACACAGTTTTTCTTAACATAAGATGTCTATGTTTTTGAGGTTGCTGATGTACAAATCCTTGTAATACAGAAACATCTGCAGGTATTAACTGCCAAGAATTGCTTATTACTCCTTTGTCTCCGCAGGCATTAACACCATCGATAAAGTTTTTTATTATTAAAGGCTTTTGTGGTTTTTTATTCCCAGGAGGAATAACCTTCATGTAGGCTACAACATTTATCATAACAATTTGTATCTCTCCATAATCCTACTTGCTTCTCCGGAACCTAGTTCACTTACATGATATTGGCAGTATGCTAACCAATGTTGCCATTTGTGTACTTGATCTCTATCTGGATAAAAAGGTGTTTCTATTTTACTTAAATCTTTAGATGTAACACTGTCAGCCGCAGTTTTTTCCATTGTAAAAGCAGGTACTCCTACGCACACACTCTCTATTGCCGCAATAGATTGATAAGTTACAGTTGCATATATTTTTTCTTTTATTAGATATTTAGGCACACTACCTTCGCCAACTCTTTCATGCCTTTTACCTTTGTCTCTTACAATTATTTCTCTATCAGTGTGTTTCTTCAATGTTTCTATTGTATCTGCGACCCAACGATCTCTGTCTATGTTATAAAACTTGCAAGGCTTTTCACTTGGAGTTACAAGTAAAATTTTGCCTTTATGATTTTTACGCCACTCTACAAATTCCAATTCCGGACTTCGTGATTGTATTTTACGCCAACGATCGTCTGGGGCGTCAAACACTGTGCTATGTTGTACGTCATTTTTAACTACTCTATGATATAATTTTGTTTTAATAAGATTTCCAACATATCCTGTATCAATATAATAAAAAGTTCTACCGGATTGTTTACAGTCTCTTATTATTTTTCTTTTGGCTAAACTTCTAAAACTTACTGTGTTATCTAGTGATGTTTTCTTTATTTCTTCGTAAGGAAGATAATGGCTACCTAATCCTTGGTTCCAATGTTGTAATATCTGATCTTCCCCATCAAAATAGTAGTGCATATCATTTGCTCATCATGGTGTTGAGATATTTTTTCCAAACATCACCGTATTCGCAATTACGATAATTTTTGAACCACGGGCCGCCTTCAGTGTAGTGTAAGGCTTTCGGCTCACCATCTTGTGGCTCTTTGTACCAACCCACAAGCCAATTCCATTCATGCGACAGTGTGCCTATTTCTTCATCTTTTAACCAACTAAATCTGTGAAAATATGCTCCATCATAGTTTGGATTGTTTACTAAATCTACTGATAATTTTTCATTTGATTTGTGTCCACAGTTGTATAGCACAACAGAACTCCAATTTTTTCTTGGATACACAGTTTGTTTTTGTCCGTCCATTTTGATTCCTGGCTTGGGTGTGTAGTCATGTTTGACACACATTACAGCATACTTGTCATCTGCTTGGTCAAATAACTCTTTTATATCAGTTGTAAAAACTATATCGGAATCACAAAACAATGCCCAACCTTTATAATTTTCTAGTGCTGGTATTAAAAATCTTGTGAATGTAAATTCTGTTGAGGCTAGTTTGTCTAATTCTCTCCAATACCATTTATCTTGTCGCAATGATTGTTGATTCAATGGAACAACTTGAGCATCTGAAGAATTGCTGTATATTGAATGTTCACACACTTGATAGGCAATGTCTTCTCTTGTGTCATATCCTACGTATATTTTCATGGTGTATTGTTTGAAATATTTATTGGTAAATTTATAAGGAAGTAGTAGATTTGATGCCTTGTGTTTTGGTAAAGAATGGTTTGTAAACATACAACCAATTACACAACTGCTTACACATTATGGCGTCGTTGGGCCACCAACCTATACTGTCTTGCTTTTGTATTATGTCTCTTGCCGCCCAAGGAGTTATTACATAAGCAGAATGACCTGGCAGTCCTTGCGGAATATTTTCAGGTGCAACCCAAGGCACCTCATTAAATCCTTCTTTTAATTTGTTTGAATAATCTTTTGATTTAAACGTTGCACCTTTTGGGTCATTTATACTGTATGCTCCTACAACTTTAGCAGACGTTTCTTGTGCTGTAAATTTACGTGTGAATAAAGCGTCATGTTCTAATATCATAATAGGTTCGTTCATAGACGCACACATTTGCCATAATCTAAAATGACTTTGTGCCGCGGCTATGCGTTTGTTATTGTCATAAGTTTTGTATGGTTTTAGAAATAAATTTGTTTTAGGACAAGTAATTTTTTTACCTGTGGGCCAAGTCCACGCAACAGGAAAAATTGTTTGTGGAGTAGTGGCGTCGAATAGTGTGGCTTCTATATCACTTTCTGTGTCTTGTATACTCTGTAAACAGCGTTCAGCATAGGATAAACTCCATGCGTCATTCATTAATGTTATTATAAATGCTTTCATTTGTTAATTTTTAAAATAAAACTGTCAGGAATTTTTTTACTGCTATAATCATATTCTGTAACTTTGAACTTATTAATTGATTGTATTAATTGGTTATATTTTTCTATGGTAAAGTCTTTTGGATGTTTTTTAACCCACCAGTGTGACATATTGTTTCCTTTGTCCAGCATCCATACATCTTCAATATAATATGAACCTGTAGGTTTTAAAAAGTCAATCAAATTTTCAAAGGTCAATCTCTGACCTTCAGGTGTGTGTAGTCCATCATCAATGATCAAATCGAATTGAATATTTAGATTTTTAAAATTTGCTTTACAGTTTGTTGAAGTACTATCAACCTTGAACCATTTTACACGATTATTTTTTAAAGCAGGAACTTTCTCTGGAGCCACTCTTTCAAATGTGTCTGCTGTGTAAATTTTTGCTTGGGAAAAATAATCAAGCCAGGATTGAGTGCTTTCACCTTTGAAAGTGCCAATTTCTAATATGTTAATTTGATCATTTTTAAATTTGTCAAAATCTTGTTGATACAATTCATAATATCTATGCTTTGTTGCTTTATCGCATTTGTTTTTTATAAAAATTTCTTTTAAACTCATTTTATTTCTTTCCTAATACCGTGTAGCCTGCATTCACTGTGTGCCTATAAACAAGTTTCCAGTCTTGATTAGACGATAAAAAATTATTTACAGTTTTCCATAATCTTGGAAATAGTGTCGTATCATGTAGAACAATAGTGTGTGCTGTCCACGGAGCATACTTGTTTAATTCTTTTGCCACGTGTTTTGCGTTATGATATCCGTCTACTAAAAGCACTTCAGTTTTTTTATCTATGTTGTATTTCAGTGAATCAGTCTGAATCATTTTAAATTCGATTTGATTTTGTTGTGCGTGTGTTTCAAAAATATGTTTATGTGGATTAATATGAACAAAGTCAAGGTCAATAGTTTCAACATATGGGATATTGTTCATCAATGCTGTAGATGTAGAAGCACCCTGAAACGTACCTATTTCTCTATAAGATTTACAATTTTTTGTTAATCTAGAAATTTCGTCTAGATAATCTGTGTATTGTTCGCCATGTGCTTTTTGTAATTGTTGTTTTAACGAAGTTTGATACTCAGTGATGTTTGTTGCTTCTTTAAGATTTGCTACTATCATGATATACCTTCCACGTTCCATTTTGATCTTGCTGAATTTGTAATATGATATAGTTGTTCGTCACTAAAATAATCTGCACCACGCAATTGAACATGAACAAATTTAGTAGATGTGTCCCTACTATCATTAATTGTATCTTGTAATGCTAAAGGACCACAAACACCGTGGATATAATTATTCCATCCATTATGCATTTCAGTGTATTCACTATGCGTCACCATCATGGCATGAAAATAATTTTGATCCACTCTATAGAATCTACCTAAGCCACAAGATTTAATATAATGCATATATTCTTTAAAGGGTACAAATTTTTCTCTAGCGAGTTGCATACCTTTCTTTGTGAACATCACCATACCAGCATTATATACTTTGAGATGACCGTCGGAATCTCGAGGCATAGTCGCACCGTATTTTGATTTAATTGCTTGAGCCCAACGTTCATCACTTTTCTTGTTTATGTTTTTACCTATAGTTGTAGATTCGCGATACTTGCCTTGGAAAGGTTCAGTACAGATGCCAAAGTCTTTAATTGGCTCGTCAAAAATATTTGCTGTCAAATTCTCGACTGGAAAAACATCTAAATCAATTACACAGACTTTGTCGTATTCTAAAAATGAATCATCTAACATAGGGTTCAACCATTCAAAGTACATACCGTTTTTACCTTTAACATACTTGCTGGCAATATTAGGATCTATATCTAATCTGTAATCTGCTCCAATGCTTTGTGCATATTGTCTAAAAAGTTTTTCACTGTATCTACAACCAGGTCTCATCTCACCAGCCCACACTTGATAAATTAAATTTTTCATTTTATTTGCTCTGCTAATCTTACGTCTATAATATCTTTTGGTTCATTCCGTATTTGCTTCATATTTTTTATAACTTCAAGAGAAACATATTTAAATCCATTGTAATATAGATGATGCTTTGGATTATTAAAAATATCATCTAGAGTCAATTTATACAGTGTTCCCACATATTGATTATGAGAGTCAGCAGGTGGATTATTGTAATAAATTTTGTCTATATCTTTACAGTCTCGTAATCCATATAATGATAGGACTGTTGAACCTGTGATTATTTCATTGTCATTTGGTTTAATGTTAATCATTAGTTTTTTGTAATTGGGAAACAAAACGTTTTTCCTATTATTAAGAAAATGTAGGCTATTGTCATTGAATACTGTTTTTGCTATGCGAATTGTGTCTTCATGATAGTCATTAATGTGAACAGAATGATTACCAACTTTGAATAATGCTCTTATCTCTTTTTTCATTTCTTTTACAATTTCAAGATTTTGTGCATCTATTAACAGAAAGGTTACATTGTTATTTCCTCTGAAACACTGTTTACATTTTTTCATTATTCCTTTTTCACTTGCCCAACCATCAGAAAGATATATTTCTTTTATTAAACCAAGTTGTCCTGTGCGATTTATTACTTCTGATGATTTGTAAAATATATTAGAATGTTTCTTAATTATATTGATTACTTCATCAAAGCGTGAATGGGCAATAGGAAACAAACATATAACATGAGTATTGGATTTTAGTTTAGCATACTCCAGTGCAGTTCTTTGTAACATATGCTTATGTAACCCTTTATTTAAAAAGACTCTATAATCGGCTTCAATGGGATAATTTTCATCTGAATTTGTACTTCTAGTATTAATAGGTCTTTGATGATATAATGCGGCGGCTAATCTATGAGCACCATTGGCAATATGTCCGTCAGGATTTACTGGAACTGGTTCATCGACTGTGTTATTAATAATTGATTTAAAGGCATTGTCAAATTCTTCAAACCCATTCTTTTTTGGGTTTCCTTCCTTAAAGCCATTCCAAATTCTGAGATGTTCTTTGTAGACACTTTTATAAAATTCACTTGTTAGATTCTTCGCATACATATATTTGACAACGACGTCAAATCGTTTGTGCGTTAACAAATCATTTGGGTTCATTTTTTTGATCCTATAAAAAAAGCACCGTTAGATTTCAGTGGTGCTTGAATTATGTTTACTGTGAAATCTTTACTCATGCGTTCTTTTAAACTACTAAAATATTCAAAGTTGTCAATACCGTCAAATATACTATTGTAAAGTATCATTACATGGTCATAAAGATAATACTTTTTTTCAAGAATATTTCTATCAGAAAGAGGCATTTCATTAATACTATGAAATCCAAAAAGAATGCTTTTACTAACTGGATTTAGATCTCTAATGCCGATAAAATTTGGCATATCAAGATTATGTTGCTTTATATAATATTCTTGTATTTCATGCATCACTGGAAAATCGGCTATATCAAAATTTCCTTTGTATCCTAACAACTTTGCCATTCTATAGAAATTACCATACCCGCCTCCAATATCGGATATATGATTAAAGTCTGTTATCTTTAAACCAAGATGTTCTAGCATCACCATTAAGTAATGACAATGCTGAGCAGTTCCTTGACTGACTCCTTGGAATAGTTTTGGGCCACCAACTGTTGAATCAAGAACTTTAGGTAAGACTTCATTCAAAAAATATTTGTCTTTCTTAACGTAATTTAAATGAATTAATGTATTTTTTCTTTGATTTGGACTGATTGTTTTTGAAATAGTTTTATGCTGTAGGAAGTTTTCTTTATTTCTAAATTCAAATTGAATACTTGTTAACATCCTTTCCCATAAGGTCATACTTCATGCTCCAGAGCATCTATACACATATCAGCAACTGATTTAGTTTGCTTAAAGTAAATTGATTTATCTGGTACAGTTGATATAGCAATATCACCTAGTCTTCTTCCTTTTTCAACGATATGTAGATTTTTCTTTGATACGTTACACATTGTATCAATAACTTCTCTCACAGATACACCTTCTGGCGATCCAAGACAATCTATAACTCCGGTTGGTTTATTTTCTACAACTTTTTGTAGAGAATCAACAATGTCTACTACATGAGTATAATTCCTAATACAAGTTCCATCGCGAGTATCATAATCAGTACCAAAGATTTCAAGTGTATCAAATTTTCCGTTTGCCACTGCCGCGGCTTTTCTTATTAGATGAGAATATTTGGTGTCAAATTTATTAAAGCCGTCATTACCACACACATTGTAGAATCGAACGAGACTGTAATTCTCTTTAAACTGTTTTGTAAGTAATTCGCCACCATACTTTGTAGTAGCATATGGTGATGCCGCAGGGTCAAATGCTGAACCTGTAGAACAATAAACAAAGTGATCACATTCAGCAAAGTCAATTACGTTCTTTGTACCAACTACATTCGTTTCATAATATAACCAAGGATTTTTTACTGACAAAGGCACTGAACCCATTGCTCCAATATGCACTACTTTGTCAAACGACATCTTCATTGGCGAAGGTTTACGAAAGTCCCAATCAATAATTTGTGATGAATATTTTTCTATGTTATTTTGATTAAAATTAAAATCAGTAGCGACTACTTCATGACCATGTTCTGCCGCAACTTTAACATAGTGGGCACCGATGTATCCGGTTGCACCTGTTACCAATATTTTCATTATATCTCCTTGTTGGAAAATATTTATGTGCCACTATTTGACATCATCGGCACAACTGATTACTCAAAAATTCCTTCTTTTTTCAGTTGTTCAAAAACTTCTAATTTAGGAACTTTTGGTCCTGCGTATTTAAATTTGTGTCTGATATGTATCATTTTTGCGTTTTCATATCCAGGAAAACAATTTCCCCAACACCATTCTTCTGGCACATCTATTTGTTTTAAACCGGCTAGAGTTGCTAATCTGTGAATTGCTCCCTCATCATTAAAATTTTTATTGAATATTTTCAGTTCTTTATCCACTATAAATTTTCTTAATTGTTTTCTTTGCTCATTGGTAAATTTCCAAAATGCTCCACCCCAAAAAGGACCATTTTTATCTGTAACTGATCGATATTTTTTACCTTTACACATAGCCTTGAAAATATCTTTTTGTACTTTTGAATTTAATCCAACTCCTGGTACATGGAACACATTTTCTTTAACATTTTTTACCACAAACATATCTAAATCTACCATTAATGTATCTTGATATTTGTCAAATCTTTTGTCTAACATTATTAATTTTTGATAACATGAATGTAACTTTGGATGAAACTGGTTTCCTAAAATTAATTGATATTCAGCACCACAATGTTTGGCATATTTTTCCATATTTGCTTTAGATGCCAATTCTAGAGGTCCTAGTTCTCCTGACCAATGTTGTAATATTATATTTTTCATATTTTTCCTAATAATTCTTCTATGTTTTCACCGCGGTTGGGTAAATGATCTCTTAAAAAGAAGTGTGTGAAGAAACTTTCTTGTTGTCTATCCTTCGTTACTGCTGTGTATAATGAGTTCCAACGCCAGTCCATGTTTTTACATTTCATTTTTTCTTTTTTTACAAACCAGTTCAACAACATCTGATCTGTGCTCCATTTGTAAAATCCAACGCCATCAACAAAATCCTTAAATTCAGGTCTTGAAATAAATTCTTTAGGGGTTTGTCCTTTCAAATATGTAGCGAATGATTTATTCATCACCATTAGACCCATGTTATAAAATTCTGCTCCTAAATTATTCCAACGCCAGTCAACATCTTTCAGATTTGTAAAAGCACTACGTGAATATTTGGTAATTTTGTTTTGATATTTAGGTGTTAATGGTAATTCTCTTTCAGCAACACCACCGAAGTCATATTCTTGTGGTAAGTCTAAAAATATATCAGGTGCAGTTGACTTTATGTATATGTCGCTGTCCACTATGGCTATCTGATCGTATCTATCGAAATATTCAAAAGCATTTTCTTTCTCGTAGATAGGCAAATAACCTAATTTTTCTACTGCTTGTTTGCTTCTACCTGTTCTATTCAAGTCAGGACGTATTCTTAGTTTGGGTTCAGTCAGAACAATGTGATCTATACTATATTTTTTACAATATTTTGCTACACTATCAATACAAGTTGTATAAAGTTTGCTTGGTTTACCCACACTAACTTGAAATATTAACTTTTTCATTTTAAATCCTTTGTAAAACTGAATTTTTTCTGATCAAATGTTACTTTATTAGATTTATCAAAAACAACGTCCAAGATGCCTGAGTTCAGACACCAATCTGCTGGCATGGCACCTTGTGTTTTTACAAAATTAATCAATTTTTTTGCACCTTCCGGCTTCAAACAGTATGCTCTAGCACCTTCCCACCATTGTCCTACTGGCATTGGTTTAGCAGGTTTAAATCCTTCAAATTTTAAAACATCATTAAAACTTTGGTCTATCGAAAATGTTTTTTTGAAAACAACATCATGTTCAAATATACAAATTTCTTGATTTTCTTCCACACATTTATTCCATAATTTGTATTGACTTAGAAAACATCCTTGTGTACCTGGTCGAGATAATAATCTTACACATTTTTTGTTGTGCGGGAAAATTTTTACTCCATAGTCGTCTAAATTTTCTTTTGTGCCGTCTACTCCGTCATACAATTCTAATTGCCATTCAAGTTTTGTACCAGTGTCCAAAGCATGATTGGCCCATTCTATAGAGTTTCCATGATTTTTTAAATGTATAATATAACCTTTAGGATTTGTCATGTTTTTTTGCCATTTCTTTGTGAAATTTTAATTTTTCTTTATCTTTGAACCAAGCGTATTTTAATGACTTGTATCTAAATCCATATTTTTTTGTGCCTTTTGCTGTACTGAAAATTTCACCTCCTGATTTAAGTCCCCAACTGTTCCATTTGTATGGTATTGAAACAAACTCCCGTGCATCTAAAAGTTCTTTCAGTATATGTTGATCAACAAACCAGTAAATTGGTTTTTTGAATGCTTCGATCATACTACTCGATAATTCTTTTTTAAATTTATCTCCAAGATCACCTATTCCAGGTGTTACACAACTAGCAATGTACACTTTTGGGTCTTTAGGTTTACGCATTGCCGCAGGCTCTGTGGTAATCTCTTTAAATTCCTGCAATGGTACTCTTACTCTAGCAAGTCCGTCGGCATCTAATTGTAATACGTGTTGATTTTTAGTAAAAAATTTATCAAAGTAAAAAAATCTTGCACTAGAAAGATAAATTTTTCGTTTTAATTCATCATCAGTGGTTGTGTTACAAATTTCTGGACCTCTACCGAACATTGGATGGTCTTTTGCCAGCGTGAATTGGTCATAAAAACCTTTATCATGAATCTCGTAGGTGTATGTAATATTTTCATCGTCTATCAAATTTTTTAATTTATGTGTTTGATCATATTCATAAATCATGTGGACGTGTACGTGTATATGATTTTGTTTATTCAAAGTTAAAGTACTTTTTGCCAAATATTGACCATGTTCAGCCCAGTATTTTGGGTCACAACTAAAAAACAACACGTGTGATTTGTTTACCGGTAAGTCTCCTTTAATTTCTTGATGGTCAAACAGCATTTCTTGTCTCTTTCATTTGTATTTTCTCTTCTGCAGTTGGTCTACAAAAAGAACGAGTACCTTTCATCCTTTTAGAGTCCCAAAATTTAGGATTTATTCTACAATAACTTGTATTTGAATACGTTAGGGAACAACTGATACTATTCATAACAACATCAGGAGACAAAGCACCTGCGGCCCAAACCCAATCTATTAATCTTTGTGCACCTTGAGGTTTAACAATATATGAATGGGAACCTTTGATGTGTGTTTTATTATAAAGTTCTAAACCTGATGCAGATGGACGTTTTTTCATAAAAATTGTGACATCATCGCCTCTATCTTCTTGTACTTCCTCATCGTAGTTTGATGTTAATCTGCTTAACCAATCTAAGTTGCAGACTTCAGTAAATTTTTCTGTAATTACACTAGGTATAGGACGAATTACAACGGCATCGTGTTCAAGGACTAAAATAGGCTTCTTAATAGCAATACATTTTTTCCATAATAACAGATGTGATATCAAGCAACCAATCGTGCCTTGATTTAATTTTTTTATACGTTGATTAAATTTAAAATATTTTAAATTGTGCTCTCGCCATGCTGAATCAATTTGATTTCCATGTACAGCAGGAAATATTTCAGGATTCAATCCAAATTTTTTAGCAGAGTCCATACATTCTTTTGCTAATGTTTCGCTGACAGTATTTCCCTGCATTGTGATTATGTATGATGGAATATTCAAGTTCATTTTGAATATTTATTGGAATGTTTTTTGGTGATATGTTATATAGAAGCGTCTTCCATACCAGCAACTCTCAACTTGACTATGTTAGTCATTTGCCATTGCTTTTGGTCAAGTCCTTTTGTAATACCTAACCATTTATTTCTTAACAGTGCGAATTCATTGATAATTTTTTCATAATCAACAACATCAGACTCACCGTCTACATATTTTTCAACGTCTCTGCTGGATAATGCTCTTTGATAATTTTCTAAATATTTTTTGAAATGTTTTGAACGTAATCTACGTAATTCTATGTTCATGTATTGTAGTATTGCTTCAATTTCTTGTAATTGATTAAATCTTTGTTCTACAATACCAGGCATATCTGCTGATGCTTTTTCAATATTGCCTCTAATTCTTATTTCTGATTTTGCTTGTTCTAATTCGTTTTCATAATGTCTGATGGCATCAGGAATAACACCAATATCTTTTGCTATTTTCTGATACCACCCAGCCATTAATAATCCTCTTCTTCGGAATCTGTATCTAAATAATATTGAATTGCTTTGTCTAGATCGTCATCTGCTCCTAAGGCATCTTGAAAATCTTCATCTCCAACACCATAGTCTGCCATCAAATCTACAAATTTTTCAGCAACTACTTCGACAGGTTGTTTTCTATCCATGTACTCTCTAAAAAATTGCCAAATTTCAACTACTTGAGTTCCTTCAATCATTTATTCCTCAACTGCGTTAACGGTTTCTTTTTCAGTTTCATTAGAATCAGTATCAACAAATTCCTTCATAATATTGTCCAGCAATTCTCCACCGCTTTCCCAAACTTTACGATATTCTTTTGTTTCTGTTCCTTTTGAATCAACATATTTAAGTCTGTTACCGTCTTTTACTAATATACCTTTTTTCTCAAAAAGATCTACAAGTCCTGAGTAAGGATTCATTCCAGTTTCATATGGAATTTTTACTTGTACGCCTTCAAAAGGTTTAGCATATCTAGTTTTCATAACTTTACAGCCGGCTCTGATACCTCTTACATCAGTAACTTTGTTACCATCTTCATCTTCTTTTAGTTTCAATTTTTTCATTGCTACTACAATTGAAGAAGCATAGATAAATCCTTGTCCACCTGATATCTTATCATCTGGATCAAACATATCTTGCGATGCGTATGTGTGGTTTGTAGCAACAAGTCCTACATTATGACTACCAAACATATTAACACAGTTTCTTACAAGTGCTGTAAGTGCCTTAGGTTTTCTACCCATGTCACCTTTCATATCACCTTTTGTAAACTGATCTACATCTGTTGGAGTTAACAACATACCCAAACTATCAATAACAAATAATACTTTTGGTCTGTCTTCGTCACTCATTGCTTTATAATCATCCATAAATGTTGATACTGTTTTAGCAACATCATCAATCATACTCATGTTTAATTTTAATAATTTTTTCTCATCAGTGTCTACGTTTAATGCTTGTAACCAAGTTTCATCTAGTGCGTTCTCTGAATCAATTAATACTACAAAGATACCTTGATCCTGTGCCGCTTTTACAATGTTACCAGAACAAATATATGACTTACCTGCTCCTGATTCACCTGCGAATACAGTTACTTTTCCTAATGGAATACCTTTGTTAAAATCACCACTTACCAAATAGTTAAGTGCGTAATTGCCTGTAGAGATCCAATCTGTTGGATCATGAAACCCAGCACTCATTCCAGTGATGGATTTTGTTAAAGTTTTTCTAAACTTACTAACGTCAAATGCCTTTACCATAATTTTTTACCTTTAAGTTGTGTGGGGAGTTGCCTCCCCACAATGTGCTTATTATTATTTTTGTTGTCTTGCTCTTATCATTGCTAAGATGTCCTCTGCTTTTCCGCTTGATTCAGCAGTTGGCTTTGGTGCTTCTTGCTTTGTTTCAGCAACCGGTTGTGCTTTCACTTCAGCCGCTGGTGCTGGAGTTTCTGCTTTCGGAGTTACTGGATCACCAGTTCTTGATGACAAGCCTGCCGGTCTAAAGTATTGACCAAATTTATCTTGATCATATGCTTCACCGTCAACAGATGCTTCAAACATCTCCTTCATAACCTTAACTTCTACTTCGCTAGGTTTTTTCGGAAGGAAATCATTAAGATTGAAAAGAGTATTGCTTTCAATCGCTTTGTTTTCTTCTTCTGTTAATGGAGTAGATTTTCTAGACCATGTTGATGTTGAATAATCAGCATATCCGCCTTTGGATGTTTTGATAATTCTAAAATCAACACCGTTCACAGAATCAGTTGGAAGGTCTTCCATATCTGGATCCATCAATGCTCCTTTAATTATTTGGAATATTTGTGGACCAATTATGAATCTTCTAATTGGATTCTCTGGAGTGTTTTCTTCACCGATTGGATCGTCTTTTACAAAACCTTGGAAAATGTAACTTCTTTTCTTCCAATATTTTCTCCCCAAATCTTCTAATTTAGGATCTTTGAACCATCCTCTTACTTCGGATAAGATATTACAAGACTCGCCGTACATTTCCATACATGGAACTTGTACTTGGACTGGTCTTGAATCAGTTTCACCTTTAATTCCTGCGAAAGGTAATTTGATCATTAACCTTTCTTTCCAGAAAAAAGTGTTTTCTTTGTCACCATCTGGCAAGAAACGAACAGTTGCCTGCTCTCCTTCTTTTAGATTCCAAAATGGGTAAATGGCGTTGTCTCCGCCTGTTCTTGAATTAGAGCCACCTGATTTAGATTCTTGTTCTTTCAGTTTTGCTCTTATCTCTTGTAGTGTTGCCATAATTTAAGCCTCCTTTATTGCCTGTTATTATTATATTATGTGCCTTTAAAATATTAGTATAGCACAAGACAAACATATTGTCAAATATATACTAATATTACTATTTAGTCAACCTGAATTGGTAAAGTTTATTACTGAACGCCTGCTAATCTTTTGATTTTGGCAATCTCGGGATCTTTATTTGCCATTAAGTCTTTGATTGTTTCCTGTGCAGTTGCCACAGCACTGTCACCAAACTTCTTTTCTACTGAAGTTAGTACTGCTGTTTCACCTTTAGGAAATTGATTTGAAGTGTAGTCAAAGAAACTTTTTACGAAGTCTTCTACAGTTTCTTCTTTGTTGTTGAATGCTTTATCTTCTTTGTCTTCCATACCAAACTTTGAACGCATCTTGTCTGATACGTGATCATAATCTTCTTGTGCGGCTTTCAATGCTTCTTCATGTTCTGAGCCACCTGGCTTAATCATTTCATCTGCTGTATCGTCGTCAATTTTATGATTGCCATCGTATGTGTATTCACCTTCTAAACTGTTAGGATCAACTTGTCCGTTGATTGCTTTGTATTTGATTGTACCGTGAGCCATTTCTCCATCATCACCTGTAAGTTCATAATCAAATGATCCTTCGTAATCTGTATCTAGATCGTGTGCTGTTGTTTTTTCTTTTACACCTTTGTTTCTTAATTTGTCGAAATTCTGTTTTAAATAAGCCATTGCCGCTTTGGCATCACCAAATTTTTCTACTGACTCGCCATCTTTACCTAACACATCATATACCATTTTACCATCTTTGCCTTGATACATAGACACATAAGGTTTGATGTCTTCAAATGTAATTGCTTCATCTTCTTTAGGTTCATTATTCATATCACCTGTGTCAATTTTTGAAACCAGTGTAGGATCTTTTTGTGATACATAATCCATTATCATTGGACGCATACAAGCATCTGAATTTTCTTTAGCCGCTTTTTGAATTTGTGAATTTAATTCTTGATCATCAATTATACCTGCTAGACTTTCAATACCGTTTGTACCATTGATACCTACAGGAAAATGTTTAGCCATTAATTTGTTTAATTGTTCTAATGCTTGTTGTTGTTCTTCAGCATCATCTGAAAATAAACCATTGTCTTCTCTTACAATATCATCCATTGCTGATTCAAATTCATGAAAGTTATCCACAGTCTCAATCATTCCGCCTAAAACTTTTTCAACTTCTTCTGGATTTGTATCTGTGTGTACAACTACGCCCTGGAATCTAGATTCATCTGGTTGTACATCTGCTGATATTCCTGCTTTGGATAATAAGTTTTGAATATTATCTACATCCATGTCTCCAACTGGATTCTCAGGATCAAAGTCGCCAACTAAATCATATTTTAATGTTCTTGGTTCTGTTCCACCTTGGTATCCATGTGCTTCAAATGATGTTGGACCTAATTCTTCTATTGCTGTTCTTTCAGAAACAAGTTTGTAGATGTAAGGAAACACATCTTGTAATTCTTCGTTGAATGTTTTAATAGTTAATTCGTCTATCCAAGATTGTTTCACATCTTCTGGAACTTCTGCTAATTCTGATTTACTGTAACTTTCAAATGATTCTTTGTATGCTGATTGTTTTTGTAATTTTAAACAATTTGATTTAATTTCTTCAATTCTTTCATCTACAACAGATTGATATTGTTTAAGACCTTCTGCCATCACACTTGATCTGTTCATGTATGTTTTGAATTTTCTTAATTGATTTAATTCTGAACTCATTTCAGAAATGTGCTTACCAAAGTCGTCAAATGGATTGCCGCCCTCTGATACGTGACGTGCCATTGCTCTAGCACCGTTTAAATGTTTAAATGGATATTTGAATCTTTCGCCTGCATTGTTTTCTATGAAAAGAGATTCTATTCTGTGTGTTCTACCACCTGCTACTGTTGGATTTACTGGAGCAGAATGTTTAATTACTAAACGTGCTTCGCCCACAGATTGAAAACTTGTTTTTGTTGTACCGTATAAATTTGATTCGCTCACTTTTTCTACCTCTTTTCCTTGTCCTAAAAAATCGTAGTCTCTTTTTTCAAGATTGCTTTTTGTGATATCTCTTGTATCAAACCCAAGCACTCTTGCTTTAGCAAAACTTCTTAATTCTTTTAAAAAGTTGTACCAACCGTGTTTTAATGGCTCATCTGACTGTTCTACAAAGTCTTTGCTGTGCATTACAACCAAGCCATCTTCTTCACTTATGCTAATACTTACCTTTCCTAGAGTGTTTCCGCCCTCTTTGAAATCGAAGTCAAAGAACCTTGCTTCAGTGGGTTCAGTGGTTGCTTTACCCTGTGAATCACCCAATGTAACCTGAGGAAATTGCCCTCTAATCTTGTTAAAAAGGTCTTTTGCTATAACATTTAAGTTCATATAGTGTATTTATCTGTTAGTGGCTTACAAATATAGGCATTGGCATCACCTTGTCTTGGGTGTCTTCATCAGCCTGGCTAAAAGACGAGTATATTTTTGGATCCCAGTCTTTAAGCACACTAATAATACGCATGATTAACAGTGTAGCACTCACTAAATCATCTGTTTGACCTGATTTTGCTTTGAATGATGAACCTGCGGCAATGAAACTTTTAAGTTCACTAATTAGTGGCTTGCTATAAATTTTTAATTTTTCTTTTTCAATCATATTTTTTAATCTTGAACAAGCAGTGATTTTTGTTTTATGTGTGGTATTAAATCCTTTTCTAAATTTTCTTATGTGTCCTTTTCTGATTGGTTCTGATACAAATAGACCGGGTATAGAGTCTTCACCAAAGTCGTTTATAACTAACAGTGCTGATTCTCCTATGGTATTGTTTTCAACACTCCAATATATGTTTGAGCCTGATGATTTTGTTTCTTCTTTTATGTAGTTACATATGTCACGCATTATTCTAATTTGCTGTGGAATAGGCGTTGTGTTGTGTTTCCATTCTGCTACTTGTTTGTATGTAGGCAATTCAAATACTTCAATTGCGGCATTGTCTCCACCTGTACCCATTGCTGGATCCAATGCGACAACGTAAGTGGCATGGGGATCAAGTTTTTTGTACCAACGTGTTTGTCCCATATTTAAAACAGGATCTGCACCTTCTAAAGTTGTTAATACTAAACTGTTGACTAATGTTTCATCGTAAACTAAAAATTCACAACCGTACTCACGTCTAAATCTTTCTTCACCAATACGTCCTAATTCTTGTTTTTTCCATTCTTCATCTCGCTCAGGATGTTCGTCCCAACTTGCTGTGTATCCATGAAAACCGTTGATTCCTAATTCTTGTTCGTTGCCGTGTTCATCAAATTTGTTTTGACTTTCTCGCCAAATAGTCGCAAATACATCTTCATCTGAGTTAGGTGTGGAAGTAATAATCGCTCGTCCACCTGTTGCTAGTGTTGGAGAAATAGAAGTCCAAAACTCTTGTGCTATTCCTGGATTTACAAACGCAAACTCATCACAGTATAATAATGATATAGACATACCTCTACCTGTGTTACCTGTGGTAGTTGCTGATACAATACGTGATCCATTTTCAAATTCCATTGAACCTTTATTGTAGTTTGTAACACCTGCTCTGACAAAATCAGGACACAGTTCATATCCATATCTTATACGTTGCATAATTTCTTGAGCACCTGTGTATTTGTGTGCCGCAATTAGAATTGTTTGGTCAGGGTGGAACATAGCATACCATAAAAGATAACAAGCGGCAGTTGTTGTCTTACCACTTTGTCTTGGTAGCATATTAATATTAAATCTAAAATCGTGATAACTGTGAAGTAATCTTGTTTGATAATCAAAAGGTTCAAAAATACATTTTCCTTTTACAGGATGTTGTATAAAGAAAAACTTTTTAGCAAATGCTTCGAAGCCAGTTTTTTCGTTTGAGCAGGCAACTAAATCTGCTATTTGTTCTTCTGTAAACCTTTCACGTTGGTGTGCTTTTTTGGTAAGGACACCGTCTAAACTTTTATTACTCATATATAATACTTATGCTGAAAATTGGTGGTGTATTGCTTTTTGATTATGCGTTTTTCTTTGCCATTTTGGTAGCAGTCGCATACATTACTGCCTCAGCATCGTCACCATAACGGTCTTTAAAATCGCCTTTGGCTTTTTTCATACCTTTGACGTATTTTTCTTTTGCTTTTTCTTCTGGTTTTGTAAGGCTACGTTCTAGTCTTTTTTTTTGAAGTCTTGGTATGCTTGAACTAGTGCTTCTTTAATTGAAGATTCAATTTCTTCATCCGTTTTAATTGCCATTGGATTATCTCCACCTGCAACTTTTGGATAAGTTTTTTGAATTCTGTTTGGACCACCTGATAAATCTTTAGTCATGTACTGTGTGTCTTTGTACTCAGGATTAGGTGTTGTTGTTGCTTTGCCTGGAACTTCTTCAGTTGCTGAAACTTCTTCTGCTTCTGCTTCTTCTGGCTTTGGACCTTCAACTGGTGCTGGAGGAGTTACTCCTGCGTTTTTGAAAATTTGTGCGATAGCATTCATGTCTTCTGGAGTATCTCCATACAACATTACTTGTGATGCTTCGTTAAGATGTATTTTCTTTACATCTTCTTTCATTTGCTCTTTATTTTGAATAGCATCAATTTTTGTTAAAAAATCTCTTATGTCCATGTTATTATTTACCTTTCGACTTGCCTGAAATAGGTGACATTTTGTTTTTGCTGTCGCCTTCATTTGGCATAACGTTACCGCCTGGTTTGATATCACCTGCGGCATCTGGTGCTGATCTTTCTTTTCTTTCTTTTTCTAATTCCTTTAATAAATCCATTACTCTGCTTGTACCTGCTGACTTTTGTTCGTCTTTGCTGTCTTCATATGCTGAATTTAATTTTGCTTCGTATGGAGCATCATCTTTTTCTGCTTGGTACTCTTCTTGAGGCTCATTTGGATTTCTCACAATAATATGACTTTCAGGAAGATCAGTGTATGTTTTGATGTATTGTTGTAGAACTTGTGTTGTTGTTGGGTATTGTAATTCTGTTTCAAAGTAGGTTGTTCTTTCGTTTTCTAAAGCAGGAAAATCCAATGGTCTTTTTTGTATTGGAGTTTTTTTACCGTTGCTCATTTTAACAACTACGAATTTTGCTAGTGCTGATTCTAAAGTGTCAGCGAAACCTTCTGGCAAATCACCCGCTACCCCAATTTTGAATGGGTACGTTTTTGTGCTTTCTGCTAGATATTGTTCAAATTTACTTGTCATTTTTGTCATCTTTTTCTGCTTTGTTGTATTTATCCATCTTTTTAAGTTTTTCCAATAAACTGTTACGGTCTGATATCACATATCCCTCGCCTTGTACCACATTAGTGTCGGAATCTCCCGCTTTTTGGTCTTGTTTTTGCTTTTTAAGTTGTAAATCAACCATCTTCAACTTTTTATCCATTTTTGCGACTTTGGCGTCAAGTGTTGTCTTCAACATATTGCCTGCTACTTCAAATATACGAGCAGAGTATCTACTTTCTACATTCATTCCTAAATCCATTAAGTCCTCATAGGCATTGATTGCTCTAGTACCCACATCATCCAATTCAGAATCACCCATTTCTCCTAAGCCTTCAACTTTTGGTAATGCCGCGGCAATTTTATCAAACTCAGCAATATCTCTCATTGTGCTTTTTTGTTGGTCAATACTTTGAGATTTCTTTTGTGCTTTTTCGTCTTCAGCCTTAGATTTCGCTTGTTCTTCTTTTACTATTTCCTGCGACTCTGGAAGGTTGAGTAGTTCTTCTAATTTTTTGGTCATAAATGTAATTTTATTTAGTGTACCCCATGGTCACCGAAAAACTTATTTGGTACCGTGGAAAATGTCTTTTTCGTTTATTACTCTAAATCTGAATCCTTTATTCTTGCACCACATTTGAGCACTCATCCATTTTGCTTTGTTAATAATCAGTTGTGCTTGATTGTATTTGTTTTTGCCAACCTTTTCGGTCAATGTTTGATTTTCTGGTTTAATCTCAATTACTTCTGCATGAGGTCTTCCATTTTTATCTGTGTAAGCAATAAAAAAATCTGGCACATATATTGTAAATTTTCCTGTGAGTGGATGTTTGTAAGGAATACGTATTGATTCGTTTGCCCATTTAGATATACTAGGACTTTCATCACAAAATCTCATAAAAGCAAATTCCCAACTACTTCGATATAAAGGTGTTCTACCACCAACATACTTGTCAGGATTTTTTATTTGAAATCTTCCTTGAGCGAACTTCGCCATTGGATTATACCACTATGTTACGTTTTTCTGAAAGGCTGTTTTCAGTTTTAACTTTGTATCCAAGTGATGATGTGTTGGACCTATTGTGGTTTAAAATTTCTGTAACGATATAACTTAATTGAACTTTGTCCATGCCTTTCAAAGTATCCAATAATTCAAATACTTTTACTCCGTCAATTTTAGCCTGTTGTAATATTACTGTTGCTGTTGATATACTAGCAGTTCTATCAAATCCTCGTGATTCAAAATAACCTACGACTGCGTCAACATCATTACTTGGAAAAGAAATTGTTTCGTTAAAATAATTATTAAAAAATTCTTTTACAGGTTGATTGCTGTCATTGTTTTGTTTAGGTAAATTACTCATTAGTTCCTTTTTATTAATGCTTTTGTTACTGCTTTTAATCCTGATCCAATATTTGAAGCACTTCTACCTATAAACGTATTTGGTACTCCATATGCTTGGTCAGAAGTGTTTCCAATTCTTCCTATTGCACCTGTAAGAATGTTGAAGCCTTCTTGTCTCAAACCTTCTTTAGATAAATTTTTAGCATTCTTTAATCTGTTTGCTGTTCTTATTATTGATCCTAAAGTTATTTTTCCTCTGCTGGAACCAAGTTGACTTCCAATGTAAGTATATGGGCCATCATTCTCACCGAACAATCCTGATAACACACCGCCTGTGCCTAATAAACTTGTAGAGCCACCACCTGATAATGAATTAGGTGAAGGAGTTTTGTCGTAATGTTCTTTTCCAAAACCTGCTGGAGCACCATTGGCTTGTACTCTACCTCTTGAATAAAATACTGCTTCATATTCTACAACCATTTGATTTTGTACAGGAGCATTTTCTTGATTGTTCATTGAATCATGTTGCCATCTTTGAATAATAGGATTTACCAATGTGTAACAAGTATAAGTTTTTCTTGCCATCTGATAAATTTGAATGCTTGTAAAAAAAGGAATATTGGCATCATTATCTAAACCAAATCTATTTTTTGTATTTTTACTATTGTGTAGTCCACCTATTTTACTGTAAGGTCTTTCTGTACTGCTAGACTGATTTCCTACTGTATCTTTAGAACCATAATTTCCGTCATTGAAGTAATACCTATAGTATGTTTCCCATAATGCTGTTGTGACGCCATAATTATCATCATGAAATGTAATGTTTATAGGATCATATGAAATTTTAGTTTGTACTTTTCTTTTAATGTTGTATTGTTGTGCAGTGATCATATCCACAGTGTATTGTGGTAAGTCTACTGCTTTTACAAGCATATTCAATTCTCTTTGATGATTACTTAATGGCGGATCTGTAATTGCCGCTTGTGGATTAATATTGAAAACCACATGATATAAAAATTTTTGTTTGGGTGCTAATCTAAAACTGTCATCAACATAAAGCCTAGAAGCATGGCTGAAATCTGCTAGATTTCCTTTGGGATTTAGTGTTCCTTTGAACACATTGTCTAAAAAACCTTTTAGTAAATTTGCCATATACAGTATTTATGTAAGGGAAAAAGCGGTAGTATTAAAAACTTAAGGCAACTATAAAGCCGCCTTAAGCACTGTTATATTAGGATTAGCCTTGTGTAGTAGCATCAACTGGTGTTGAATCGCCAGTTAACATTGCCACACCAATCACGATTACTAGAACCGCAATACCGATCCATAGTTTTTTGTTTTTCAACATTTTCTTCATGGGGGTTATCCTCCTTGGTTATAACAAAAAAGGGGCCTGAGCCCCCTTCCTGAATTTATAATTGCTAATGATTATTAAGCGCCGCCGCCTGTAATTAAAGTGTTTACAGTTCTGCCTACAGCAGTTCCAACACCTGTTCCTTGTGGAGTTTGGATAGCATTGTCGTATCTTAATGCTAACGTTACAGTCACAGGTTCACTTGTTTGATATGCTAATTGATTGTAGTTTGCTGATTCAATGTAGCAACCATACAGTTCAAATGTTTCTAATACATTCACTGTGTTGGCACCGTTTGCGCCGTCTGTAATTTCTATTCTTGTTACGAATTTGTAGTCTGAACCTGAAGCCGCCGCACTCATTTCAAAGAAGTCAAATTGTTTCTGTAATTGTTCACCAACAAGTTTTTGTACGTTGTTGCTGACATCTTCTCTTAATGTTAGTGTAACAGTTTCCCATGTGTGTTTACCTGCTAGATATACTTTAGAGTTGTAAACATCAATAGTTGTTGTTTCAAAACTTAAATTAGGTCTTGTGATATCTACAACTTGTTTTGTAAGTTCAGTAGTCGGTGTAGATACACCAAAGTTTTCAAGTGATACTCTAAAACGATACTGTAACTTTGGCATTAACAGACCTTGGTTAGAAGCAGATTGGTTACTGTCTAAAGGTACTGTAATTTTTGATAGTGTAGATATACTCATTTGTTTCTCCTATAATATTTATCTATTATAATCCTGCTATTTCACCAGTGTTTTTCAATCTTAATGGTACGTAGATGAACTCTACTGCTTTGACTGGTTCAATAGCAATATCCAAGTACAACTCGTTTCTGTCTATTCTTGTAGGTGTGTTGTTTGATTCATCACACACAACTAAGAAATCAAAAATCGCTCTGTTACCAACTAGTTCAAGTAATAAACTTTCTGCTTGAGCCTTGATTTCATCTCTTGTGATTTTATCATTTGGTTCAAACACATATGGTCTTGCTAGTTTGTTTAACTGACTTCTTAAGTAAATTACTAATCTAGCAACGTTGATTCTGTCTAGTGCAGAACTTCCAGCAAATCTAGTTTTTTGTCCGTAGTTTACTAAACCAGCACCTGTAATGAAAGTGATTGGGTTTACATTGTTTGTGTACAATGTGTCTCTTTGACCTTCGTTTAATGCTGTTGCTTCAAATTCGCCTTCGTTGTTGATGTAACCTGTTGATGTTGCGTTAGTTATACCACCTCTTCTTGTTCCTGCTGGAGCAAACCATGGGAAAGAAACTTGGTCACTTAAAGCAATAGTTCTTAACATCATGTGTGATGCTGGAACTACAACATTGTTTCCAAAGTTGTCTGAAGTAAATCCTGATGGATAAAACACACCAAGATATTCATCTGTGCTTACTAAACCTTTGTCATTGTCTTCAACTGCTTGGTTAACGTTTGTTGCCCAGTTTTGTAAACTTGTTGCATCTGGTGTTAATCTCATTGGTGAGTCACCTAGTATAAATGCTGACAAGCCTCTGTCATTGTTTAATGAAATCATTTCACCAATCAATTCTGGATAACCTGGTGTTGCCATTAAGTTAAACAATCTTGATTCGTCATCTCTAATTTCTTGATTAGAGTTTAACATTGCTTGTAAAGATTGTACAATAACTTTACGTTGTGCTTTTCTACCAAATGAACCTGAACCATCTGCTTGGTTAGCCGATTCAGTTACCCATCTATGTGGATAGTAATTTGTCATTAATGTATCAGCATCTGTACCTCTAGTGTTTTTTGCTGTAACATCTATGCTGTTTCTTACAAATTTCTTAACATTGAAACCTGAACGTCTTGTGTTCCATAACAACATACCTTTTGGATATAATGCTGGATCTGGAGCATCTGGGTCTAAGTAATCACTTGCTAATAATTCTGCTATTGTGCTTGATGGAGCAACTGTTGTTGAACCACCCGTTGTACCGAATCTAGCATCAGCAAATAGCATTCCATTTTCTGTTGTTTGATCAGTTGTGTCAACTTGTATCCAACTTAAAGATGTTGCGTTCCATTTGTAAACTAATGGATAGTTTTCTAAATCTGCTGTTGAAATCCATAAGTCGCCTTCAACAAGTGCTGTTCCATCTGATTGTGTAGTCGGAGCAGTTGCTGAAACTTGTGGACCTGCTGGGTCTGAACTTGATACTGCTGAATAACCTTTCCAGTCTGTACCGTTGTGATACATAATATCAACTTCATCAACAATTGAACTGTACCATAATTGACCATCTGCCGCAGTTGTTGTTACTGCGTTGGCACTTGCTGTATAAGTTAAAATTTTCCAATTACTTGCTCTTAGGTTTGAACCATCTGCGTATAAGTTGGCTGTACCTGCTTTTGTTGTGTAATTGTAAGCAGTGAAACCTGCTTCGCCTAATGTTCCGTTTGTGTCAGTAATTACAAACTCACCACCATCGTTGTGTTCTATTACGATTCTGTTTGAAGAATCAACACTTGCTACAATGTTTGTGAATCCTGAACCGTTAATAGCACCTGCTATTAAATCAGCATCAGTTGCCGCACCTGTTGGTGAAACTGAAACTGTTACAGCAGAATTTAAAGCCGCTTGACCAACAATTGATTCAGCAATCGTAAATGTTTTACTACCTGCTGTAATACCAGTTGCTACTGCTGTACCTGTAATTTTTGTTGAGCCTGTAGACTCTCTTCTCATAATTGTTTGAATTAGTCCACTTGATTCTTGTTGCCAGTCAATGTATAAACTGCCTACAGCAAGATTTAAACCACCACCCACTCTGTCTAAATTGTAAAGTGCTTGTTCATTACTTTCGTAAATTGGTGCTGGTACTTCTTCCCATAATTTAGTTGTACCATTGAATTTTTTAACCATCCAACTAGCACCTGCGTTAGGTGTTGTTGTTTTAACCCATAAAGAACCTGTTGGTCTTGGGTTTGTGTCAGTTGATTTAAATTCTGGAACTGAAGTATGTGGAGCAACAGATAATGATGGTACGTAATATGTACCTGCTTCAATACCTAGTGCTACACCTGTGTCTAGTGTTCCATCTGTAAAGATAATGTCTTGATCATTTGAGCCATCGTAGTAAACTTGAAGTAAACCACCAACTGCTCTTGCTGATAAACCTGAAACACCTGCTCCTGTAATATCTGACGCCACATCTGCTACCGTTGTACCCGATGTTGTAATTGTAGTTGCGCCGCCGTTTATAGTGATTTGGAAATTCGTTCCTGAACCAATTACACCTGTGTAACCTGCTGTTGCTGTGTTACCTGATGCTGTTGGGTTCGAAGCAGTCCAATCTGCTGTTCCTACGCCTTTCCAAGTACCATCGTATTTTTTAAACCACATTGTGTTAGCATCTGTTGTAGCCGAGATTGCATAATCTCCTGCTTGTCCAAAAGAAGTCTTAGGACGATCTGTACCAGTTACTAATAGTGTTGAATCTGTAATTACGTGTGGAACTTTATTGCTAAAACTTTGTCCACCAGTTGTTGATGCTGAAGCACCATTCCATTCAAATATTCCGAATTTAGAAGTTGCTGTGTCAAACCAGTAAGTTCCTGATTCTGGATTTGCCGCTGGTGCTGTTGCTGATGCTTCTAATTGACCTAAGTCAACATCTGCTCTTACAACATATGCTCTGTTGGCAACACCCAAGTATGAATAAGCCGCTTGTAATCCGTATTCATTTGTTTCACCACCATTGATAGGATTATTATTTGCGTCAGTTTTAAATACTGGATCACCGAATGTTTCTGCTAATTCTCTTTGTGAAGTCATTAAGTACGCTTTGCCGGCGTTTGCCGCTTTTGTACCTTCTGCTGTTCCTGTTCCGGAACTGTTTGTTTTATCTTGTGCCGAAGCAACAAATATCATTGGGACTGTGCCCGGTTCTGCTGGTGTGTAGAAACTTTCGTCTATTACACTAACCTGTACTCCTGGTGAAACTAATGCCATTTTTTTTATCTCCTATTAAAGTGTAAAACTTTATTGCTAGTATTTATGACGAATACCCAAATCGTGCTGTATTACTATACCAAGAAAAGGGGTAGGAAAGGGCAGGTAAATACTGTCGTATGAGACCATTATGTACAAAATGTAAAGAAAGACCTTCTGCTGTGAACTATAAAAAGGCAGGCAAAACATATTATAGAAAGCAATGTGAGATGTGCTTGAAGTATGGTGGACCTAGTGGTTATCAACCCAAATGGTATATAGCAGGATACAGATTAAAGCAAAAATGTGACAAGTGTGGACACTCAAGCAAATTCAAACAGCATTTTAATGTGTTTCATGTGGATGGTAATTTACACAACTGTAGGTTCAATAATTTAAAAACTGTGTGTGCTAATTGCCAAAGATCCTTGCACCTTGAAGGAATCCGTTGGCAACAAGGCGATCTTGTACCTGATTTTTAAGTTCAGCAATAGTGCCATTATTAGTCAATTCTGATGTGAAATCAGTATTTGCCCATGCCCACTCTGAAGGATGTACGTCTTTAGGTTTTTGACCTATATCCTGATACATTTTAAACCATATAGGAATTTGTCCTCGTTTTACCCACCAAACTTCACCGTTGATTTCTTTAATCATGTTTGCTTCATTTTCAAAACGCACATCTGGTATTACCCAGTTGATGTCAGGATTGTCTAAAATTTTCTTTTTTGCTAAACTTACCCATACTCCATCATAGAATCCATCACGCATACATTCTGTGCCAAACACTTGAAGCACATATCTAGGAGTGATGTCTCTACCCATTTCTTTACTCCAAAATTCATCGGACTTTTCACGCCATGCTCTGCTTTCATCTGTTTTACCATCCAGCAACTGTCTGTCCCATTCAAACATTTCAGCCACACTGTCTTTTAATTTGTCAGCAAAAGATAATTTTTGAAAGTTGTGTTCTTTTACTAAAAAGTCAGCAATGGTGTCTTTGCCTGAACCTATCAGTCCGCATATTCCTATAATCATAATTGTAATTGTTTAGTGCCTGATCCTAACTTACCTCTAGCAAAACAGTTGAATGCTAAACTCCATCTTTCCTTGTCAACTTCTTGTGGAGGTACTGTGTGTTCTAACCAAGATGGGAAAAGATATAAATCTCCTGTTTTAGGCTTGAATCCATAGTAATCAAGATTGTATTGATTGTTGTTTTTATTTTTAAAAGTTGGTTTTATTGTTTCATGAAATAAATTTGTGAAAAAGTATGGTTTGTTAAAAATGATAGGTGATGATGTTTCATCACTCTCAATATAATAGACACCACTGATCATTGAATTTGGATGTGAATGCTGATGATTTAAATCTGCTTTACCGTATTTGTTTACCCAACTTGTTGTAAATTCAAATTTTTGCTCTATGTCTAAAACATCTTGTGTAAAATTATCCACAGCATCTTTAATTTGTTGTCTTAATTTCTTAAGTTGTGGTTGGTCTAAAACTTTCATTCCTTTATTAATTGGCTCTTCATTTTCAGCATCATATAAACCAACACTTTGTGGAGGAAAATTTAAATTTTTTATCCAAGATTCTTCTATAGGATCCAAAGAGGGAATATTTGTCTGATACAGAGGAACCGAAAACATCGGAATAATTTGGTGTTTCATATAGTTTATATTACTATATGTTTATTGAATTGTCAACTATGAATTAACCAATTGCGAAAGAATAACCTTGTCCACCACCAGTTTGTGTTTTGACTTCTATTTCTAGTCGTTCCATTTCAGCCTGTGCTTCTTGTTTTAGAGCATCACCATTTAATGATGTACCTCCTTGTGGACCTGCTATTGTATTGAATTTGCTTCTTGCTTCACCTAGCATATACTTACATTTTGCCAAAGTGTAATCTCTTAACCATTTTTGTGCCAAATAATCTTTCAGCAATTCTGAATCTGGTCTGTAATTGTAACATTCTAATAATACTTCTTCACCTTGTCTAGGTCTTTGAAGTATTGTTAATTTTTTAGTGGTTGTGTTCCATTTGAATTCAATAAATGAACCAAACATTCTTCCTACTAATTCTTGATATTGAGCAAACATATTATAAGTTGCTACACCACCCATATTAGAACTTGCTAATAGGTAAGTGTTTGTGTATGCTAAATTGAATGGTTCGAACAATGTACCACCATCTCCACCACCGGATCTTGAACCAATGGATCTTCTATAAATTTGTCTTACTTCTATCACTTCATTAGGAAGGATATAGTCGTTTTGATCCAATACTAGTGGTAAAAACATATAACTTTCTTCCACAGAATTGTCTGATCTTTGTCTAAATCTGTCTAATGCATCTTTAAGTGCTGTTTCGTAGTGTACTGGGTCTAATTCTACATCAACCATACCACCACCTAGGCTGGCGTGTACATAGTCAAATACTTCTTGTTTTTGTGTGGTCAAATCGCTCATACAGTTTTCCTTATACATATTTATCGTCCGATAAATATATGTATATGCCTAGATTAAGTCTTTATAAACCAGAAAAAGGGAACGATTACACATTCTTAGACAAAACAGTGGTTGAAATGTTCACTGTGGGCGGAACCGACGTATTTGTACACAAATACTTGGGACCTAAGAATACGGAAGAAGCAGATGCTACTCCTACACAGCCTAGATATGATGCTGTAAAAGAAACCAACATACAAGATATGTTGTTCCTGGAAAACAGGGATAGAAAATACAGTTCTGATGTGTACAGCATAAGAGGAATATACAACGTTCAAGATATTGACTTTGATATGAGTCAATTTGGATTGTTCTTACAAAATGACACATTGTTCATGACAATACCCATCACTTCGAGTGTTAAAACTTTGGGTAGAAAAGTTATGCCAGGTGATGTATTTGAATTACCTCATTTAAAAGATGAATACGCACTGAACGATTTTAGTGTAGCACTGAAAAGATTTTATGTGGTTGAAGACGTCAACAGAGCGGCAGAAGGTTTTTCACAAACTTGGTATCCTCACTTATACAGAGTTAAGTTAAAACAAATTTACGACTCACAAGAATTCAAAGAAATACTAAAC
>Ga0163110_10000110_pt1 | contig 35371 bp, 35 predicted proteins | sample CRUFie1St17metaG_FD_108703 | JGI IMG/M metagenome (GOLD analysis project Ga0163110, IMG submission 108703) | Marine microbial communities from the Costa Rica Dome - CRUD Field 142mm St17 metaG | ecosystem: Environmental > Aquatic > Marine > Oceanic > Photic zone | place: Costa Rica: the Eastern...
AAGCCCCCATCGGCTTTCTTGATCATTACTGGAAACGGTTCGCCCTTTCTGTTTACCCATTTGCCTCCCAAGTAAACAACGCTTGCCCCATCGCTTTTTTCCAACAGGCCCGATTCATCCAGTCTGTCAACTACTTGAGGGAGTAGGTGCCTGTATGCTGATTCTCCCATCAGATCGCTATCGTCCAGCAGGACGTCCAGCATGTCATAAACCTCATTGAAATAGTTGGTTGATACATTTACCAAAATCCCCCAAAGACGCAAGGTATCAGCTTCACCGCCCTGTAACATAACAACTCGGGACCTAGAACGGTTTGCGAAGATTTCATCATTCTCAAACTTGAATCTGGCTTCCTTGTAGAACTGGTCAAAATCTGATATTCCCTTTTCCAATGAGAAATCTTCTTCGCCAATGTCCACAAGATGCTCTATTAGCATGCCAAATGGAGTGCCCCAATCGCCTATGTGATTCTCCTTGACGACATCGTGGCCTTTGAATTTCAGCATCCTGACTATGGAGTCTCCAATGACGGTTGATCTCAGGTGTCCGACATGCATCTCTTTAGCAACGTTTGGGGCAGAATAATCCACAACGATTTTTCTTGGTTCCTCTTTACTGATGCCCAACCTCTCGTCAGGGAGAAGTGCCATTGCCTTGGAAGATAGCCATAGTGGATCAGCCTTAAGATTCACAAAGCCGTTCATGGATGACGTCGTAGCTGTGCCCTCTAAATGGGGTGAGACCAGTTTTGATATTTCATCAGAAACATCCACTGGCGACTTCTTCAATATCGATGAAAGGGAGTGACAAGGCAACGCCACATCTGCCAGTCGGGTGTCAGTAGCCGGGCCTAACAGACTTAGTATCTGCTCTTCTGTAATTCCGATGTCAGAGACGACCCGGGAAATTATAGGTGCGCATTCATGGATAAGTTGTCTCATTTTCCACCTCATGAAATCGGATATCTTAGGATAGCCGCAATCCCCCCAAAGGCATCGAACAGAGTTGATCCCTCTTCTGTATCCATGGAGACGAGTGTCACTGTTGCAGAGGTGTGGCCCGCTAAGATGGTTAGTTCGTCTATGAGGTCCATCGACCTTTCAGAATCCTCTATCACATCCTCAGAGGAGCAGGCCTGACACAGGGGGATATCCGACCTCCTGCTCTGGGTCCCTTCCCATTCTTCCTTGCACTGTTTGCATACCCATAGTACTCTTCTTTTCCGGACGTTTTCTGAGATTAGAAGCCTTTCCACTGCTCCTTGGTCCAAGGCGTTTCTAATCATCATCTCTCCGTATGTGGCCTTTGGATGAGCTTTCATTACTTCACTGAGAAATCTGTCAACTAGTCTCCTTTCAGTGTCTAATTCAATTTGATCCATCAGGCCACCGGCCCTCTGAACTAGTTCCCTTAGGCCACTTTCATTAGAATATCCTACATCAAAGAAAGGCTCTCTAATTAGTTTTTTAATTTCATGATGGAAATAGTCATTTTTCACTACATAGTCCTTGGTAGCTCCTGGGCCTCCAATAATTATCCCCTGCAAGTCCTCAATCATCGGGAGCCAATATGAAGAAGCTCTCTCGGATGATTTTTTGAAAAACTTGTCTGCTGCCTCCTCAATCAGTCTCTCAAACCTTTGTGCTGATTGTCCTCCCCTTCCGTGTTTGGAGGGAACTAGTGAGGTAACATGCTCTTGACAATGTAGTCTCTTGCCACTAGCCAATCCGTATGCTGCCTCAGACCTATCGATAACAAATAGCCCGTAAGCAGTTCTGTCAACCAGCATCTCTTCCAGTTGGCTGATTTCAAATGTTGATCCACACCTGTATCTGTACGAGGTAAATGAGTCTGGGGGGTCGTCAATAACTATTGACATGAGTCTAGTTTTGTTATTTCCAACAATTACATGGCCAACGAATAAAGCCATTCCTCTCTCTCCTGGGGTCTTATACCTGTTCAATGTAGCTATAGCCGATTCTATAGCGTCTGAGACGTGTTTTCTCGTCAATTTTGATTTGATATTAGCGGCTTGACCGGCCTCGTTCGATAGCTGATGCCTAACATCGCTGATCATTCTATCAGGAGGGACGACGACAGAAACTAGCTCCGTTCCCATACCCCTCATAGAAGAAAGGTCCTCAACCGCCTTCTTGAGACGCAACCTCCTCTGCTGGACTTCGATCTCGTCGGACACGGCATGACCTCCAGTATAAGGCCGGAGGGGCAGCATTTCAACCCTTAGACTGCGCTTGGGCGAAGGCATTGAAAGGGAGCGTCCCAGCTCAGTGGTCGATGACGACGGTGATTGTTGCACTTGGGGGGAGTCTGCTTCGTCCGGAGATTAAGGAGCGACATGGATGGTTGGAAGGCTTGGTATCCGTAATTAGGGAAAGAGTATCAATGAACGATAGGATTGGAATTGTAGTCGGAGGGGGGGCCCCTGCAAGAGAGGGGATAGATCTTGCAAGACCGCTGATCAGCGATGAATCTCACCTTGACAAAATCGGAATAGCCGCAACTAGGCTGAATGCGACGATAATCAGAGAGTCCCTTTCAGACTCTGGGGTTCCTGTATCTGGAACGATTCCGAAAAGTGTTGATGAAGCCGTCCTACTACTTGAGGAGAGGCAGGTAGTGGTTATGGGAGGGACAAATCCAGGTCACACCACAGACGCTGTTGCTATTCGATTCGCAATCGCATCGGAAGCAGAAAAATGCATCATTGCAACAAACGTCCCGAAGGTTTTTGATGAGGATCCCAAACAAAATCCATCAGCGAAGTCACATGATTTTCTGACCCACAGCCAGCTTCTGGAAATAATCGGTTCTTCAGAACATTCCAAGGCCGGAGATTCTCAAATTGTTGATCCGGTTGGGGCAAGGGAAGCTCTAGAGTCGGGAATGGTCCTAAATATCCTTGATGGTAGGCAAATCGGCATAATCAAGGAGGCCATCATTGGTGGAGACTTCAAGGGAACCAAAATAGGGGGGGACCTGACTTGAGTAGAGCAGACAAGATTGCGACTGCTGGCCTGAGGACTGCCAAAGAGGCTCGTGAAGCGGCGAACAAGAGGAGGCGCACAGAGAAGAAAAGAGCTTCTCAGAAATCCCTTGAAATCGTATCTCACAGACATTGCGTAGTATGTTGGAAGCCAATTCCACTAGATACTGATCCAGCAGTTTGTGACGATGTCTCATGTATAGAGAATAACAAGAAACGGGAATCTTCCAGGAAGAGGCTGACAATAATGCTATACCTATTCCCGGGTATAGCGATTTTGCTAATCTTCCTTCAATTAATGACGGGCGGTTCGTAAGAGGGGGTTGGACTCATGAATATGGTCAAAATATTAGCATCTTTCCCGTTCGTCGTCGGGGGGCTTTGCATCCTCATAGCAATAGGTAGCCTTGTGGGAATAGACGTTGAAAATTCGCGGACTGACGTACCCATTGTTCCATGTTCAGATGAATCAGTTGGGTGTACGGTCGGTATGACCACGGAAGATCTGGAAGTCCCCAATGCATTCATTCTGTTGGAAATCAGCATGGAACTAGAATGGGACGAACCCGACAGGAGTTGGATTGGTGTAATTTCAGATTATCCAAATGAATGTGAGCCTGACTCTAGTGGGCTCACCACATGTACATCCGAGGATTTTGATTTTGTTGCTGGCGGGCCGGATTCAGAGGATGGGGTGTTCAAATTTACCCTAGAGCCGGGGGAGTATCGTTTTGTTACTGCGGGAAAGGATGGGTCTACGCTAGATGAGCAGTTGGTGACAATAAACCCAGAAATCCACCTTGCTGGGTTTGTCGAAATAATTTTGCTGGCTATCGGTTTTACCCTTTTATTGGGTGCTAGTCAGATGGCATTTCCTCTCAGAGAAATGTGGAAAAGATTCAGAGACGCATGACTCGACATAGATTGCTTGAATAACCTGTCCCCATTCGTATTAGCATGGTTGACCGGTGTCCGGGGTGTGGATCCAAAATGGACATAGGAGGTCTTCCGATATCCATAGGTGGCTACGACATGTATTGCACGACATGCGGGAATATCTGGCACATCAATTAGTCTAAGTCGCTCCTAGGCCAATCTTCAGGCAGGTTTAGGGGGTCCAGTATTTCATCGGCTGCAATCATATCAACTAAGGTTTTTCTCAACTCTTCTATGCCTTCGCCTGTAATCGAGCTGACTGAAACTTTTCCCTCGAGACTATCATCTTCATGTAAATCTGATTTACTGTGAACGATTATTATTGGCCTCTCTGAAATTAATCCTGTAACTTCTTCCAGAAGGTTCAATTGTTCCTCCAGAGATGTAGTTGCATCGGGGGTTGAATCTATTAAGAATAGTAATACATCTCCTACATTTTCCAGCGCGGCGATTGCTTGCATCTCGATATTATTCCTCGCGGACATCGGACGGTCAAGTAAACCCGGGGTGTCTACCATCTGGTATTTCCTCCTTCTATGAATAAAATGGCCCAGATGTAACTGCTTTGTGGTAAATGGATAGGCAGCAATTTCCGGCTCCCCGCTGGAGAGGGATGATATTAATGCCGACTTGCCAACGTTGGGAGAACCAGCGACTACTATGCACGGCTCTGAGGAGTCGATTGATGGGAGTTTCCTGAGAATGTCTCTTGCTTCCCCAAGCCAGATAATCTCAGGGGAAATCTGTTCTATAATCGATGAGAATCGACCATAAGCGGCCCTCCTTGCCTGATGGAAACCATCTATGTCCCTGAGTCTTAGAATCTTCCTTTGAGTCTCACCTGCAATAGATCTGACTCTTTCTGCTCCCCACTGAATTGCACCTAGGCTTTTACGATAATTATCATTCCCTACTGCTGCATCTACGAGGGCTTGATCAAAATCTGAAAGGGCATTGAGGCTCGGCCATCTTTCGACGTATGCAATCAGGGTTGTGTCTATGATTGAAGCAGCGGACTGGACCATTTTATTCATCTGCTTGCGCACTCTGTGATATTTGTCCGGATCTTCAACAGTATCAGACTGCTTGCTCGCTTTCCGGAAAGCCTTGTCGAGAATCTCATCTGTCTTCAGGACAGTTGGTATCTTCCTCCACTCTATGGATGCCATGTGTCTCCCTGCCACTACGGCCAGTTCATTCCTATTGAAGTCAATAGACGGAAATTGTATTGTTCTTCAAATCAAGGGCTTTTTCTACATGTCCCCCGTAGGATGTGCCATGCCAGACATACAAAGTACTCTTCCAGACTGGGCGGTTAAGATTCACGAGGCTCACGGTTCCCCAGAACTGAATGATATTCAAGATGTATTCCATGGCCCTCTATCAGAGCGTAGTGCAGGACTTAGAAAAGACGATTTGGTAGAGATTCTGATTGACTCGAGGGCACTCTCCGCAGACGATGAGGCAATAGCCAAAGGTATGCTGATAGGCACTACAAGAAACGCTGTCGAGATTGTTGACGACAAGGGAACGTTCAGGTCAATTGCAAGAGATGTGATCGTAGAGGTTAGACTTATCGCCCACATGAGGGTGCCATATCTCGACGACAGAGAGATGATGACATTCGAGAAAGAGGATATGCGACGCAGATCAAGTATGCTAGAAAAGGCTGAACAATTGGCTGAGGGCGGAACTGATAGTCATCTATGGGGTTGAAACTATGACAGATGGATTGGAAAAGAAGAGATGTATACCTTGCGAAGGGGGAATTCCCCCGCTGAATGATGAGGAGTCTAACAGATTCCTTGATCAAATTAATGAAGATTGGATTCTAGTGGAGAATCACCACATCGAGAGAATTTGGAAATTTGATGATTTCCAAAATGCTCTTAATTTCGTTAATTCGGCCGGAGAGATATGTGAGAAAGAAAATCACCACGCTGATTTTGAGCTCGGGTGGGGTCGTGTGAAAGTTATGATATGGACTCACAAGATCAATGGCTTGGCTGAATCGGATTTCATCCTCGCAGCAAAATTTGATTCACTGGGATAGGAATTTTCATGGTCGGGGCCCAGGAAGTTCTGAACACAAGGAGAACTATCTATCGATTCAGCGAAAAACGGGTAGACCCCTCCGATTTAGATTCCGCTTTTGAGGCAGCCAATAATGCTCCTTGCCACAAGCAAACATATCCTTGGAAATACTACGTGGTTGGAAGGGAGACCAGGGAAATGATGTTACCTACCGTAATCCATCTAAGTGACGAAAAGGAGAAGGGGAAGGGTAATCCTGTAACAGAGCACTCCAGAAAGCGAGCAGTTTCCAAAATAATGGATGTTCCAATTGTAGTTGCAGTAACCACGAAACGCACTCCAGATGATGAATTCAGGGAAGAAGAGGATTACGCTGCAACTGTGTGTTCCCTACACAACCTAGTATTATCTCTCTGGGACAGAGGAATTGGATCTCAATGGAGCACAGGGGGAATAACAAGGCACTCCGCTACCTATGAATGCCTTGGAATACCTCACATGAAAGAGAGGATTATCGGATTCCTAAAGATTGGTTATCCAGATTCAATTCCTAAGGCTAAAGAAAGGAATACATCTGATATTGTAGAATATCTGCCATGAGGCGATAACATGAAGAAAGTAATCTATCCGAGGATTGGTGGTGTCGATTCAATAGAAATTGTCGATGATAAGGATCCAGTGCCTTCCGAAGGAAACGTTGTAGTCAGGATCCACAGGGCCGGGATAAACTTTGCAGACTTGATGATGAGGCAGGGACTATACGGCTCTAACCCTGACTATCCCTTCACCCCTGGATACGAGGCTTCGGGGGAAGTGATTTCCGTGGGTGAAGGAGTCAAGGGAATCAGCGTGGGTCAGCGCGTGCTAGCAATGACGGGATTCGGAGGTTACTCCGAGATGGCGTGCTTGGATGCCAATAGGGTGATTCCTTTGCCTGACTCAGTATCATTCGACCAAGCTGCTGCACTTCCAGTAACTTATGGCACGGCTTACCACATGCTGGTGTATCTGGGTAATCTATCAAAAGGGGATACAGTCCTCATTCACCATGCCGCAGGAGGAGTGGGAACAGCTGTAGCTCAGATTTGTAGAGCTTACGGAGTCAGCAAAGTGATTGGGACAGCATCGGCTCCAAAGAGAGAATTTGTAGAGTCATTAGGCGTACACTTTGTTGACAGTAAGACCGAAGATTTCGTCTCCGTCTGTAAGTCACTTACCGATGGCAAGGGGGTGCATCACGCCATTGACCCTGTCGGTGGCAATCACCTGATGCGGTCATACAAGGCATTGCGTGGGGGAGGCAAGTTGTACTGCTTCGGTGCTTCAGGAGCGGTCAAGGGTGATAGGCGTTCAATGGTGACTGCCATGAGAATGTGGGCATCAACTCCAAAGTTCGATCCATTGAAGATGATGAGTTCAAACAAATCGGTGTTCGGAGTACACATGGGATTGCTGAATGATGAGTCTATTTTCAAGGGGCATCTGGAAGCGCTCTCAAAAATGTTATTGGAGGGTCAAATAGACCCTATCATAGATTCAGTATGGCGATTTGAGCGAGTAGCAGATGCCCAAAAGCACATGCATGACCGTAAGAATCGCGGGAAGATTCTCTTGGATTTCTCCCCATAAATTCTGATCCCGCAAGCTAAAGTCTTACCGGCCTAGTTGCTCCACATGCCTGACACTTCAGTAGGGTGGTTCTATCCTCTTTGATGAATCTCGTATCCGGAGCTCTACACTGGTTGCATAGAATGAATGTTTTGACATAACTGACAAGTTTTTCCTTGATTCTTTTTGGTGGAACCCTCCCCTTCAGCATGATTCTCGTCTGTTCTCTAGTCCCTGAGGTTCCGAGCTCATTGAGGAGGTACTGATAGACGTGATTCGCGTCTCTGTCCATGGCATCCACTACATCTGAGAAATTTCTTAGAATCGTCTGACTGCCCTCAATGAGTATCTCTGGCTCTGGCATAGTCCACCTTGACCTTTGACTGATTCCTTGTGGAATTCTTTCACGGGCTCGGTCGAGTAGATCTTCATAATCAAAACCACTCATGGATTGCGGAGCCTAGTCTCCCTTTTCACCCCACCGGGGGAGTGGACATCGGTGAATGTAAAATCCAACTCCCCCTAGGCAACATCATGGATGAGCCATTGCAGGTGCTTGTAGCCAGAACTGAGGATAACGCAAGATTGCCGACTAGGGGGAGCGAGTTCGCGGCTGGATGGGACCTTTATGCATTGGAAGACTCGATTGTCCCTTACAGAAAAAGCGTGAAGCTTCGCACGGGGATAATAGTCGCCGTTCCAGAGGGTTACGAAGGACAGGTCAGGGCAAGATCATCTCTCGGTTCCAAGGGACTCATTCTCCCACACAGTATCGGAACCATAGATGCTGATTATCGAGGGGAGTTGTTTGTTCTGATGACTTGGATAGGGGAAGGGGACTCTTACACTGTGAAAGCTGGTGAGAGGATTGCTCAACTCCTGATTTCTCCGATTCCTGATGTATACTTCTCAGAGGTTCCCGTGGATAAACTGGGCGATACAAAGAGAGGAACCGGCGGATTTGGTAGTACCGGACGATTCTAGTAGTCGTGAATTAGGGAGATTCTACACACTATTCTCAATAGGTTCATAGGAAGCGGATAGTGGCACAGTTTGATGACGAGTAGCGTGGATGATTTACGGACCACAGTTGAAGAATACCGTTCCAAGGGACTGAATACACAGCAGATCGCCGACGAGATGTCACTTTCGCAGACAACCATCAAGTGGCTCTCCTCCGGAGGGGTTGGCTCTGAAGACAGGCCCGAGGATATCAGAGTAGGGTGGAGGTCAATTGCAGTTAGATCAGGTAGGATAGAGGCTATCTCGTATGTTTTCTGTGATATTATGGAAGAGGAAATTGGAGACGAGGTGGACACTATTGTCGGGATAAGTATCAATGGTATCGCATTCGCTCAGGCAATTGGAGGTCAGATGGACCTTGATATTGCCATTAGCAGAAGCATTAGTGAAGATGGAGGAGGGCATATCTCAGAGGTTTTTGCTGATGTGGAAGGGAAAAGGTGCGTAGTTGTCGACGACGTCCTTTCAGGTGGCACTACCATGTCCAAAACCGTCAGTAATCTCAGGGCCGCAGGGGCAGACGTCAAGCTCTGCATGGTCCTAGCGAACAAATCACATAGAAATGAAATCGAAGGAGTCCCACTAAGGGGACTGGTCAGAGTAGTGACTGTTTGAGGAAGCAAGATGCACTGGGCGGACTTTCGGGCTCGGAAGCTTTCTGAGAGAGAGACGCCTCAGGTAATAGTTTCTGGCATCACTCCCTCGGGCGAATTCCACATTGGACACCTGAGGGAGATTCTGACTGCAGAGATGATACACAGAGCTTGCTTAGATGCAGGTTTGGATTCTAGGTATGTGTTTATTGTAGACTCGATGGATCCTTTGAGGAGAGTTTATGATTTTCTCTCGGATGAGTATGAACAGTACATTGGAGTTCCCTTGGCATATATACCCGCTCCGAATCAGGATGGGACTCCAAGTAACGGAGATACGAGCTACGCGGAATTTTTTCTCGGCCCTTTTCTCGAAGCATTGACGGAAATAGGGGTCTTCCCTGAAATCGTGATGAATCATGAGACTTATGAAAATGGGGAATTTGCAGAGAAAATAGACCTAGCAATACGAAAAAGAAAGGAAATTAGGGAGGTAATAATGAATGTGTCCGGAAGAGATTTGCCTGAGGATTGGTTTCCATACAGTCCCCGTGGTATGGATGGGAGCATGGATGGAGTCACAGTCACATCATACGAACACCCCTATGTCTTCTGGGATGACAAGAATGGTGTTTCTGGAAAGTCGGATATCAGAAGGGCAGATGGGAAGATGCCGTGGAGGCTAGATTGGGCCGCTAGATGGATAATCCATGGAGTTACATGTGAACCTGCTGGGAAGGACCATGGTGCCGCGGGCGGGAGTTATGATACTGGCATTCCAATTTGTGAGTTGCTAGGCGGATCACCACCCGATAAGATCGTCTACGAATGGATTCAGCTGAAAGGGATGGGCCCTATGTCAAGTTCTTCTGGAATTACAATTGGGCCCATGGAGGCGCTCTCTCTAGTTCCTCCAGAAATTCTGAGATATGTCATTGCGAGGAGTAAGATTGGGCGCCATATCGAATTTAATACTGGAGGAGCCCTCTTTGAGATAGCCGATGAATACGAGAGGCTCCTCACTAAGCTAGATTCAGGGGAAATCACGAAGAGAATGGAAACTAGGAGGGAAACTAGGGAAGGAGCCCTGAAAATGAGTCAAGTAACAAGAGGCTCTGACCCAATGGAGTCGTTCGCTGGAGTTTCTTTCAGGCATTTGGCCATGTTGGCCCAAATAAAATCATCAGACGAGGAGGTCTGGAAATCCCTCAGGAAAAGTAATCATATCACTGGGAACCCGGGCGAATCGATTGTCAATAGGCTCTCAAAAATGAGAAATTGGGTCGAGAGCGAACACTTCCCGGAGGATGCGAGGATAAATATTCAAACAGAGATAAGCGAAGAGGTCAGAAGAAAAATTACTGATGGCCAAGCGTCGTTCTTGAGGTTACTTTCAGATAACCTAGGTAATTGTGAGTGGTTAGAAAATTCCATTACCGACGTGATTAGAAGTTCAATTAATACTTCAGAGATAACTGGAAAGGAGGCATTCTCTGGAATTTACTTGGCGTTACTCGGAAGTGATTACGGGCCTAGAGCATCCTCATTAATTGCTGAGATGGAGAGAGAAGACGTGTTAGCCGTGCTTTCGATTGTCTGAGGAATTTATTATGAAGACTGATCATTTACCATTCCCGATGCCCGAAAGGTCGCATTCATTGGACCAAGAATGGAAGTTTCTGACATTCATGCACTGGGAAGTAGATCCTGCTAAATTATCTAAATTCATCCCTGAAGGTTTGGAAATAGATCTGTATGACGGGAGAGCGTATATTGGGGTAATTCCTTTCATGATGGCTAATGTCCGTCCTAAAATGGCTTTTTCAGTGCCTGGAATTTCTACATTTCCCGAGATTAATATTAGGACATATGTCACAAGGAACGGAAAATCTGGAGTTCTATTTTTGACATTGGAAGCTCAGAGCCTGATAACATGTGCTTACGCCCCTCGGGCCTACGGGTTACCATACAGGTATTCGATCGCCCGAGTAAAAACATCAGAAGGCGAATATAAATGGGAAACAAGGAGGAGGGATGGTGGTTACGAATTTGTAGGTAACTGCAAATGGGGACAACAATCAGATTATGCGAAACCGGGCACACTGGAGGAGTTTCTATTTGAGAGGTATTGCCTGTATACGGTGCATAGAGGAAAGTTATGTATCGCCTATACCCATCATGAGCCTTGGAAATTCGGAACCGGGAGTGTCGAGATAAAGTCAAATTCGCTAGTCAAGGAGTTTGACCTTGGGATTGACGACTTGTACAATCCAGACATGGTACATGTTTCTGAGGGTGTTTGTGTAAAAACGTGGTCGGTGGAGGTGGTACAATAGAGCTTGCAGGCGGAAGAGACCTACTAATTTTGGATGGCGATTGCGGATTATGCCACCGTTTGGCCAATTTTGTGGACAAGAGAATTGTAGACGAGAGCCTCCTTGCATTCAGAACCAGTGATTCTGATGATGCCCAATCTGTAATCTCTAAACTCCCACGCCACCTACAAGAGGCAGATACTGTCTATCTAATCAGAGATGGGGAGGCATTCATTAGGTCTGCTGCAGCAATAAGATGTCTGAAATACATGAGGTTACACTGGAGGATAATATACCCCGTCGCATGGCTTGTACCCCTGCCTCTGAGAGACTTTGCATATGGCATAGTTGCTAAATATCGGCATATGATTTTTCGGAGACCGGAAATGTGCACCTTCAGGATCGACTAGGTGATACAGTGAAGATAAGACTGCACCAATATCTATCTCGAACTGGGCATTTCAAAACCAAAGCGAAAGCCAAGCAGGCAGTATGGGATGGCAAAATTTCTATTGGTAACAAAATAGTGAAAGATATTTCTTACGAATTCAATCCGAGTAAAAGGGAAGTAAGGATCGGCGACTTACCTCTGAATATCCCAACCGAATATACTTACTTCATTCTTAATAAGCCGGAAGGAGTCATCTGTTCAAGGATAAATAAACATGAAAGGTTACTTGGCAAGAAATCTGTATTTGAATTATTTTCTGATTGCACGGATAGAAAAATATCCGACTCGTTGGTCACGGTGGGGAGGCTGGACGAAGGCACGACGGGGCTACTGATTGTAACTAATGACGGCTCCCTGGTGAATGAGATTTCAAATCCGTCCAATAACATAGGGAAAACCTACAACCTAAGAGTGGCTAACAAAATCACATCTGAGGATATCTCATCTCTCACAGAGGGGATAGAAATCTATCATTCTGATGATGAGAGCCGTACCTCGTACACAACCCGACCCGCCAAAGTGAGTAAAATTAGTGACTATGATGTTGAAATTACGATATATGAGGGAAAAAAAAGACAAATAAGGAGGATGCTCGAAGCACTTGGAAATCGAGTTTTATTCCTACACAGAGCTTCTATTGGAGATTTAGACCTTGAAGAATACTCGATTGACCCAGGTGAATACGTAGAGGTCGACAGAAAGGAAATAACTGGCAAGATATAGGCGTCAATTACTTCAAAGACGATATCTCCAATAACCTCGGTTCTGGAGTACCTAGTTGCATCTCTGCTATGGCTTCTACCTCCATCCTAGCACCAGCCATTGTGGTCACAAATGGAATGTTAAGCTCAACCGCCAGTCTTCTCATCATGTTCCCATCCAATACTGCACCCCCGGTTGAGGTTGGGGTATTGATCACCAATTGGATCATTCCTCTCCTCATCAAATCTAACGCATCGGGGGACTTTCTTTCTGCTATCCTATAACATGTCTCCACATCGACTGAGCCATTTCTAAGAGCTGAAGCCGTGCCAGGCGTAGCGAATATTTTGAATCCCATTTCTTTGAGTCTCTCGGCCAGTCGGATCGTACCCTGTTTGTCTTCATCTTTTACTGTGATATACACACCACCCGTCGTGGGAACGGGTAATTCTGTGGCCATTCGTGCCTTTAGATAGGCTGCGGCGGGCCTCGCATGAGAGCCCATGACCTCTCCTGTTGACTTCATTTCAGGTCCTGGAGCTGGGTCTAGGCCTCTGAGTTTGATAAAGGGGAAGACCGGAGCTTTTACCGAGACGGCCTCGGTTTGCGGTTTTGGAATGTCCAGTGAAGATAGATTCTCTCCCAAAGCCACCCTAGCGGCTATTCTAGCCAATGGCACCCCTGTAGCCTTTGCCACGAATGGGAATGTTCTGGACCCTCTAGGATTCACCTCCAAGACATACAAATCTTCACCTCTGATTGCGAATTGTATGTTATAACAACCGATTATTCCTAGTTCTGTGCCTATTACTGTAGTCCATTCCTCTACTTGGCTGAGAATACTTTCTGGAATATTCTGAGGAGGTATGAAACAGGTAGAGTCCCCTGAGTGAATTCCAGCCTCTTCAAGGTGCTCCATTATTGCGCCTATCAGGACCTCTTTTCCATCACAGACCGCATCCACATCAATTTCAATGGCGTTTCCGAGGTATTCATCAATTAGCAAAGGTCTATCAGGAGATAGGTATGCTTCCCTCATGTAGGCTTCCAATTGCTTATCATCAGACAATATTTCCATACCTCTGCCACCTAGGACGTATGAGGGTCGTATTAGCACGGGGTAACCAATTTTGGTAACAGCTTTCCTCACTCCTTCTGGCTCGATTGCGGTTGCCCCTCTGGGCATCCTGAGATTACATCTCTTCGCAAAATCCTCAAATCTTTGTCTATCACTAGCTTCATCTACAGATTCCGGAGTAGTCCCCTCAATGCTCAAGTTTAAGCCCATTTTTTCTAAATGATAAAGACTCTCAGAAAGAGGGAGTGCTAAATTTATCGCTGTTTGACCTCCAAATTGCAAAAGTATCCCATGGGCCCTCTCCCTGAGGAGAATTTCGGAAACCGATTCTAGATTCAAAGGGTCAAAGTAAAGTCTGTCGCTAGTGTCGAAATCCGTGGATACTGTCTCTGGATTGTTGTTGATTATAATCGCCTCATGGCCCATTTCCCTGATTGCTCCCACGGCATGGACACAACCATAGTCGAACTCGATTCCCTGGCCAATTCTTATTGGCCCTGATCCAATTACCACCACCCTATGTTTTGTTTTACTTTCTATACCTGGAACCAAATCTACCCCATTTTCGGCAGTACCGCCTTCATATGTTGAGTAATAATATGGAGTCACAGCTGCAAACTCAGCGGCACATGAGTCCACCATTCTGAACCTTGGGTGGATTCCCATCTCATGCCTCCTGAATGTGACGGCGATCTCCCCCCTACCAGCAGGGAGGTCTTTGAATCCGGTGGAAGGGAACCCAGATAGTGCATCAGCAATATGCAAATCAGTGAATCCAACTCCCTTCCATGACCTCATTTCCGATTCCGGAATCTCCGAGGGACGCAGTCCCATTTCCCCTGCGGCTCTAATCTCGGTCTCTATTGCTGCCATCTTTTCGAATCTATGTAAGAACCACCTCGTGACTCCTCCTGTGAGGTCTCTGACATCCTCAAGCGAATATCCCCTCCTGAACGCTTCCATAATTGCAGACATTCTTCTATCCGTTGGAACCCTGAGCCAATCCTCCAAGATAGCAGTGGGCAGTGGTTCCGATGATCTTTCGTCCATCGTCTCTCCCCCAGAGGAATCGGCCATAGTCAGAGGCCTTGGATGTGGTTTCCCATATTCTAGGCTGGCCCATGCTTTGAGGAATGCCTCCTCGAAGCACCTCCCGATTGCCATGACTTCCCCAGTTGACTTCATCGAAGTCCCAATCGTTCGATCAGCGGTCCTGAACTTGTCAAAAGGCCATCTTGGAATTTTCACGACGCAGTAATCGAGTGTGGGCTCGAAGGCGGCAGTGGTTCCTTGTCCTGTTATCGGATTGGGAAGTTCGTCCAGTGTGTAGCCCACAGCAATCAGTGCGGCCATCCTAGCAATCGGATAGCCAGTTGCTTTCGATGCCAGGGCAGAGGACCTAGAGACTCTAGGATTGACCTCTATCACCCTATACTGGCCTGAAGATTGTTCAACAGCGAATTGAACATTGCAACCTCCTTTGATATTCAATCTTCTTATCAATTTCAGGGCCGCATCCCTTAGCATTTGATGATCCCTATCTGACAGAGTTTGTTGTGGTGCGACAACTACAGACTCCCCTGTATGCACCCCCATAGGGTCAAGATTCTCCATAGTACAGACGATGATTGCATTATCAGCCGCGTCTCTCATGACCTCATATTCGTGTTCCTGCCAACCAAGTATGCTCACCTCGATCAGTACCTGCCCTATTGCAGACTGAAGTAGGCCTTGGCTAGCAATCTCAACGAGTTCGCCTCTATTGAACGCTGTTCCCCCTCCCAAGCCGCCAAGAGTGAACGCAGGACGAATGAGTAGGGGGTATTGTCCGATTTTGTCTGCCGCGTCCAGAACCTCGTTTATGGATGAGCATGCGACTGCTTCGCATACTGGGAGGTCTATACTCTCACAGACCCGTTTGAATAAATCCCTGTCTTCAGCCTCATCGATTGATGCCAAGTCACATCCAATAAGCTCGACATTTAGCTCATCCAATGTTCCTTCCTTAGCAAGTGCCGAGGCTATATTCAATGCAGTTTGGCCACCCATGCCAGCCAGAAGTGCATCCGGTTTTTCGATCTCTAGTATCCTCTTTACTACCTCTGGCAACAGTGGCTCTATGTATATCCTGTCGGCCATTTCTGGATCATTCTGGATAGTAGCGGGATTAGAATTGATCAGGATTACCTCATACCCGTCGTCTCTCAAAGCTCTACATGCTTGGGACCCCGAGAAATCAAACTCCGCAGCTTGACCAATTCTGATGGGCCCGCTTCCGAGAATCACAATACGAGAAAGGTCGTTTCTTCTTGGCACTATTTTCCACCTCCACCTACTATGGCGGGCTGTGGGTCTCCTGAGAGGTGATCTGCTACTATGTCGGCGAATCTATCGAAAAGGAGCGCGGCATCATGGGGACCTGGGCAGGCCTCCGGATGGAACTGGATTGTGAATGCTGGTTTTCCTACCAAATCCAATCCCTCCACAGTCCTATCATTTGCATTGACATGCCTGACGGTGAATTCGGCCTCCAAAATATTGCTTCCTTTTTCTGAGCAAGCTCCTGAAGGGTGGGGGGCCAACATCCCTTTGCTAGGATCTTCAACTGCGAAACCATGATTCTGGCTAGTAATGTTGACTTTCCCGGTGACTAGGTCAACTACAGGCTGATTTGAGCCCCTGTGCCCATATCTTAGTTTGTAAGTTCTGAGGCCCGCCGCTAGGCCCATCAATTGGTGCCCTAAACAAATTCCCATAACAGGCATGTCAGCCCTCACTGCGGCCGCCAGAGATTCTCTAGCCACAGTAGCAGTTCCTTTGTGAGCGGGGTCTCCCGGACCGTTGGAAGCGAATAGCGCATCGGGATTCCACTGATGCATGATTTCATCGAATGTCATTGAAGCGGGGCACCAAACGACTTCGAATCTCTTGCAAAGCTCCCTGATGATATTGTATTTTATTCCACAATCCAAGACAGCAAGCCTTGGTAGCTTTTGCCCATTTTCATCAACAGCCCCAGGGTTGGCTAGTATGGATTTCTCGATTGTTACGGATTGGACCAGATCCCCCTCGTCTGGGGGGGACATTTTGGAAAGTATCGACTGCATATCTGATTCTCTATCAGCAGGACCAAAGACACAAAGTAAGGTGCCATATTCTCTTACCCTTCTAGTTAGATCCCTCGTGTCGACTCCTTCAATCCCAGGAATTCCATGTGAAACTAGAAGATCGTGCACACTTCCCACGGAGTCCCTATGGTCGGGGACCCTCATCATCTGCTTGCAGACGACTCCTCTTGGATGAACCCGGGAAGACTCTGAAATCCCAGGAATTACACCATAGTTCCCGAGCAGAGGCCAAGTAAACGTGAGTACCTGACCTGCGAAAGATGGGTCAGTCAGGCTTTCCTGATAACCCGCCATTCCAGTGGTGAAAACCAGTTCTCCTTGTGCAATACCCTCGGCTCCAAAAAGAACTCCTTCATACTTCGTGCCATCGGCCAGAATCAGTACTCCTCGGACATCGCTTGGCGCATCGCGAACTGCAGATTCGAGAAGACCGTCTGTAGCATCTGGAAACACAGGTGGTTCGGAAACACCGGGAACTCCCTCTCCCGGTGAGAATCCTTGGCGCACCGCACCGTCCGACATCAGCAAAGCTGCTCAAGTACGTCACTTAATCATTGACAAAGAAAACAGACATCACGACCTAACGGTCGTCATTTGTAACCAGTACTTTCCCGTCCTCACTGGGCATCACAGAAACCTCCCCGCCCTCAAAGTGCCTGTCTTCAACTGGTCCGAGATATGTGTTCAGAAAAACTGCCAATGCGGCGACCTCAGAGTGGGGCTGGTTTCCTATCGCTACATTGTAATCTGCGATACCGAATAATTCCCCCGGTACCTTGGTACCGCCAACCACAATCACGACATCTCCCTCTAACGGGATTTCTCCAACTGCCTCATTCCAAGGCTTGCCGTACATGGTCAAATGTACAATTTTCCCACCGGATTTTTTGAATGATTTCAACCAGCCCATTGGCTTTGGCTCGTATCTGCATTCGAAACTGCCTCCGAACCTAGTGGTCACCGATTTCCATGTTTCCAAAGGAGTTTTGTCATTATCCCCCGAAAGAATCGCCCTATTCGCACCGAATGCTCTTGCTGTAAGGCCAAGATGTGAGGTCATTCTCTTGTCACGGTCGACCCTGTGTCCAAGTCTTAGGACAGATAAATCTAGATTTTGCTTATCTTTCATGGGTCACCCCAGCGGAGGAAGTCCGTCGTCGCCCGCGGAAGTTACCTCTTGATTGGAACTTGGGGGGAACAAGTCAACTCCGAGATTCATCATTGTACTCCTGACCCACTGAAGAAGAATCGCATCCCAGAAAAAAGTAGTTGCCAGCCCCAGCATTATGGCCATTGCAATTAGTCTACCGGAAGCAAATACAGCAACTTGCATCTCAATTTCAGGCCCCATAACGGCGTTACCGAGTGGCTCGAGAATGTAAAACAAAATAATGACAATCAATATACCTCCAATGTTATTCATTATTGCATTACCGGTTTCCCTGCCAACAGACATGATGAACGTCGCAGCAAGGGCCAGTAGTGGGACAATTATGCTAATTTCTCTGAATGTAAATCCCCCGATAAGGGATACCGGAATTTCTACATCGCCTAGTGAATCTCCCCCCTTGTCAACTGAAATCCACCAGAAGACGGCAGTCATTGATGCGAGAGAGCCTGAGACTAAACCCCTAAAGCTGATCATTTCTCTAATATCATGCCGATCCGTAGGCTGTAGTCTTTGTATTATTGACTCCATCAGTTCTAATGATTCACTGGTCGGCCCCTCCGGAGTTTCTGTTTGCTGAATGGTGCCGATATTCGGATTTTGGGCATCATCTAAACCCTGCTCTCCCATTACCATCGGTGGAATGCGACTCGGTCACATCATAAAGCATGCGTAGAATGGATGGTCGAACATGCCCGACTGGCGACCTATTCTGAGATGCCGTGCCGACGGAAATCCCCGTATTATGGGGATTCTAAATATCACTCCCGACTCATTCCACAGCAATTCCAGGTACAACACTGTGGAGCTCGCTACTGATTCCGCCATATCGATGTCAGAGGAGGGGGCTGAATGGATTGACATTGGAGGAGAGTCAACGAGACCCGGAGCTATCAAGGTGGATACTAATGAAGAAATTCTTAGGATAGTACCCGTAATTGAGGCAATAAGAGATGAATTACCCGACATCGGAATTTCTGTGGATACTAGGAAGTCTTTGGTCGCCCAGGAGGCATTGAGATATGGAGCCGATATGATTAATGATATTTCGTCAATTGGCGATCCAAAAATGATTGATGCAATAGTTGAATATGATTGCCCAATTTGCATAATGCACATGAGCGGAAATCCAAAAAATATGCAAAATAATCCAAATTATGATGATGTTGTCTCTGAAGTGAGGGAGAAGATCTCTGAAACCGTATCTACCCTCAACGATAATGGGATTGAAAATTCTAGAATAATTGCTGACCCGGGAATAGGGTTTGGTAAGCTTCTGAAGCATAATATCTCATTACTTTCAGCTGGTAGAAAAATACTCCCTAGTGAAGATATAGGCTTAATGTGGGGAGTCAGTAGAAAAAGTATGTTTTCTGACCTCCTTGGCAGGAAATCCACTGAGGACCGTCTCGCTGGGTCATTGGGCATCGCTTCCCGAGCACCTGGGCTCGGTGTTGATATAATCAGAGTGCATGACGTGGCTGAGCACACCGACTTGTTCACTACGATTGATTCCCTGGGGCGATAGTTTGTCTGATGAGTACAATGTTGTCGATTTTGATGATAATTTGAGGATCGTCGGCACAGCCCATGTAAGCAGTAAATCGGTAAAAACAGTAAGGGCGCAAATCCTAGAGTATGAGCCGGACGTTGTCGCAGTGGAATTGTGCGATTCAAGATTATCCACCCTTAGGGAGCCTGAGACCCTTGATTCTCAAGACCTCTTGAAGATTATCAAGGAGGGTAAGTCGGCCATGATCTTACTTCAATCGGCTCTTGCTGTTCAACAGAGGAAGATGGGAGTCTCCGCAGGAGAGACCCCCGGAGCTGAGCTTCTGGCTGCTGTTGAAGGTGCAGAAGAGTCTCAAATCCCATATGAAATGATAGATAGAGATGTCGTGATCACCCTCAAAAGAGCCTGGCACAGGATGGGGCTATTGGAAAAATGGAGGATAGTAAATACCCTGCTTTTCGACGATACTGATGAAGAAGTTTCCATCGAAGAGGTCTTGGACGATTCAGATATGATGAGTAAACTCATGGAGGAAGCCAGAGGAGTCGCTCCCAATGCAGGTGAGGTCCTGATTGATGAAAGAGATGCTTTCTTGGCTGCGAAAATACAACAGATGAGGGATAGGGGGAAAATTCTGGCAGTTGTTGGTGCAGGACACCTAGAGGGAATTATTGAAAATCTGAATAGACCCGCTAACGAGGTCACATCAAGACTTCCAGCGCTAAGTTCAGAGCCCCCTAAGAAGATCTGGCCCAAGATTGTGATGGCGGCAATTCCTCTCTTTCTATTCGGTGCATTAGGATACATGGCCATTAATGGGGAAATTACGCAACTCAGACAGACTGCCATGACCTGGCTTGTACTAAATGCGACCTTAGCTGGATTGGGTGTCATATTAGCTAGAGGGCATCCGGTTTCTGCGCTTGTTGGGGCATTAGCCTCCCCAATAACGTCCCTAAACCCAACCCTCGCCGCTGGCTGGTTTGCGGGCTACACCCAGTTCAAGTTGGACGGCCCAACGGTACGCGATACGAAAGATTTCCTAGCCTTGGACGATATCTCACTTTTCTGGAAAAACAGAGTAGGGAAGGTTCTGATGGTGACTGCTTTGGGTAACGTCGGATCGATGGCAGGAGCTTGGATCGCAGGTGGAGCGATTCTTGGAATGCTAATAGGGTGAAATCCGTTTTTTTGAGTCATTTCGGATAGGACCTAGATTAATTCAGATTTGCCCCCATTCAAGTGAGCTCCATCCCCTCTCGTGCAGGTAATACAACACCATTTTCGTTATTACCTCTAGTCCGGCAACGGTTCCCGCTAATGCAAACGCCTCCGATGAGGTAATGCCTAAGTCATCAGAAAACCATGTAGCCGATAATAGTGTAAGAATGAAGGTATCGGTCGTCGCGATAATTCTCCATGTTATCGTCTTGATCAAGCTACGTTTTTTTGTTGAGCTCATTTGAGTCCCCTACCTAGATCTGATTTCATCATAATGACTCGATGACAACAGCTATTCCTTGGCCACCACCGATGCAGGCAGTAGCAACCCCGTACTTACCACCTCTTCTCCTCAATTCCAATGAGAGGGTGAGGAGAAGACGTGTCCCTGTGGCTGCTAGTGGGTGTCCTAGGCCTACTGCCCCTCCATTCACATTCACCCTATCGGGGTCTATACCGAGGTCCTTGATACAGGCAACACACTGTCCAGCAAAGGCCTCGTTAATCTCCCAGAGATCTATATCCTCGACTCTCAATCCTGCTTTCTGCAATGCCAGGATGCTACTTGGAACGGGCCCGTGGGCCATAATCTTTGGATCCAGTCCTACGATCCCCCATGACACTATTTTTGAAAGTGGGGAGTCTCCATCTGATTTTGCCCTGGACCCAGACTTAATGACAAGTGCCGCGGCTCCATCCACTACTCCTGAAGCATTCCCAGCTGTGACCAATGATTCTGGTCCGAAATGGGTCCTGAGCTTGGACAGGGATTCCACGGTGGTCCCCAACACCACATGATCATCATGTGAGGGGCCCAAGATTCCTTCTTGAGTAACAACCTCAACAATTTCCTCATTCCATACCCCATTCCTGATACTCTCCTCCGTCCTCTGATGACTCAAAGCAGCAAACTTATCTGCTTCCTCTCTGGATACTTCGAGCCTCCTGCATAGTTCATCACTAGTTTGAGCCATGAAGTATCCACACACGTCATCTCGGAGGTTGGTGAAAAGATAATCCTCCAAATCTTTAGGAATTTCTTCACCCATCCTAGGTGGTCTTCCCAGCTTGTAGGTATCTCTCATATCCCGCAGCACATGTGGGGCCTGACTGAGATTTTCCATTCCCCCTGCGATGACGGTCTCTGCCTCCCCTAACATGATCATTTGAGCCGCAGATACCACTGATTGAGCGCCACTTCCACATAGCCTATTGAGAGTGAGCATCGGGACCTGATGAGGTATCCCGGACAATAGGCCTGCCCTGCGGGCACCAAAAATGGCTTGTGATGATGTTTGAAGGGCATGTCCCATGATTACGTGATCGACCTCTGATGGCTCGGTGTTTGTTTTTTGCAAAGCACCTTTTATTGCAATTGATCCGAGCTCTTCCGCGGATATCGATGATAACCTTCCACCTTGGCCACCATCTCCTCTCTTTCCTCCCATCCACTCGCAGAACGGAGTTCTTGCACCTCCTACGATAACTATGTCATGCTCTTCCATGGTTAACGCAGGAGGATGGCCCTCAAGAGTGTGACTATTGGAAGATTATTCAAGACTGCTCATCATCTGTCATCGAACCCAGATAGTCAGGTAATTCGACGCCTGACATCTTGGCTACGTCGTGTATTGGCGGCAAACTCTGAACTAGGCTACTGACGAAGTTACTTGTGGCAGAGGAGCCTTCTGAATTATTGCCACTGTCCCAGACAGTAATCTTATCGATTTTCAGGTTCCTGATAGCCTCGGTCTGAGCTGCAACCATATTCTCTATTTTCTCTACCATCAACAGAGTTGCTGCGGCTTTGGGGTCACCAGATGCGCTACTAACTAGATTGCTGTATCCTTGTGCCTTTGCATCCAGGACCTTCTGAATTCCCTCCGCCTCTGCTTCATATTTTGCGAGGATTGCGTCCGCCTCTCCTCTGGCAACTCTTCTCTGTCTCTCTGCCTCTGCCTCAGCTGCGATCTCTATCTGTTGCTTCTGAATTGTGACCTGGACGATTTCACTGGCTTTGAGCCTCTCCTCTTCCTCTGAGTAGAAGGCCTTCTGAATTTCCGCTTCAGCCTGTGCCTTGGCTATGTCAGCTCTCTGCTTCGCAGAAGCCTCAGCTTCAGCTAGATCGGCATTTGCTCGAGCAATTTCGGCCTGGGCCGCGTTCTCTCCCGAAATAGCCATTGCCTCTTGTTGCTCCACGAAAACACGTTGATCAGCCTCCGCGGCCTTCCTTCCCTTTTCAGCGGCAGCCATGTTCTCTGCTACGGTGATCTCTCTTTCCTTACTGGCGATAGCGGCCCCAATCGCTCCATCCCTCTCTGCATTGGCGACGTCGACTCTCGCATTTTCAACTGCTGTAGCGGCGGCCTTCTTTCCGATGCTTTCTATGTAATCGGATTCATCCGTAATGTCAACAATATTTACGTTAAGTTGCGTGAGTCCAAATTTCCTTAGCTCTTGATCCACATTTTGAGTGATTAGTGAAAGAAATGCGTCACGATCCTGGTTAATCTGCTCAATGGTTAGTGAAGCTACAGTGAGACGCAACTGACCAAGAATAATTTCCTCCGCGAGTTTCTCAATTTCTGGGATTTTGAAACCAAGCAACCTTTCGGCGGCATTGGCCATGATCGAGGGTTCCTTACTCACTCCCACTGTAAACGTACTGGGGACATTGATCCTAATGTTCTGCAATGACAGAGCGCCCTTCAAGTCAATATTAATTGGCATCGGCTTGAGTGATATGTAGGCGTAATCCTGAATCAGCGGCCAAACTAGAGCGGCCCCCCCATGCACGACCCTTGACGGTTTGGCCCTCCCATCAGCCGCCTTAGCAGTCCTACCATAGATGACCATGACCTGGTCAGGAGGGCACCTCTTGTACCTCTGAGAGAAAAATATCACCGCAGCTACGAGTACAAGAATAATTGCGAAAATCATTATTGTACCTATCGTTCCACCGTCTGCTCCACTTGATTGTCTGAGCGCTGTCATTACCATTATGTTCCACTCCTGTATCCAAGACGGAGGTGGGGGTCATGAAGTCTTGCCCGAAATGGGGATATTATAGGTGTTTGAAATTAAATCATATTCTCTTGACCAGCAGAACCTCGCCCATAGTTCCAACTACTTGTATCAGCCTTCCAGTACCAATCTCTTGCTGATCCTCTGACCTTGCATTGTATGTACTTAGGGAGCCATTTGTCTCAATCTGAACTTGTCCCACCCCCTCATGAGGGATGACAAGGTATACTTGGCCCTTGGACCCTATTGTGTCGCCAATTTCGACATTTCCTGATGATTGCATGGCAATAAATAGCTCGAATAGCTTTGCAGTTCCATACATGGATGCTGTACCTGCGATACCGCCTGCCGCGACAGCAACGGGATCAGTCCCATCAGACTTCAGGACCCATAGCCCAGCCAGACCGAAGAACATCATAAACGCCATCACGCCCTGGAATGTCAGCGCCTTGAATGATGCATCAGAGCTCATGACGTCTATCTCTATACCGAACAGTCCCTCGAAGACACCCTCTGCTACTCCTCCAACGAGCATCAAAATGAACCAGAGAAGAAATAGGATTCCCCCCAATAGGGCCGAAATTCCGAAAATCCACTCCAAGCCAGTTGCGTCGCCAAGTCCTACAAGATCGAACAGGTTGAAATCGTTGATATCCACCATGCACAGTGGTAGGGGGCCAAGGCATTTGACACATTCGGCGAATTCAACCATTTTTAGTAATTAGGAACTCCTTCACAACATGCCTCGATCACCCTGAAGCAGTTAGGGCACTCCATGTGCTGTCTCCGTGGGACTGCGTCACCTCTGTATCCACATATGCAAGTCATTGACTTACAGTGATCATGGTCCACGATATCCGTTGAGCATAGCCGGGACTTATTCTTCTCGGTGAATTTTCTCATTTTTTGCTGTTTCTCATCGCTAGATATCTTTCGGCAGTGAGGATCGGTCCGAGTGATGAGCCAGTGATTATTGAGGTAATCACTAGGTTCCAGCTACTGCTTATGTACTCATCCAGAGCGGTATAGATAAAAAGAGCGATTAGAATCATGATTACAGGGATTGCAAATCTTCTCAGGAAGATCTGGTAGCCACCCATTTGGTCATATGCAGGATTTTCGATCATGCGGTCAATCAAATCGTCAAAACCGGAATTCTTGCCAGTCATGATCTCAGCCTATAAGCCATGCTAGAAGGCCCAAAAATGTCATAAATGCCGGGATTGAGTACCAAATTGCCTTTATCGACTTAGGAGTCTTGTCTGCCACATCAATTATTCTGCCAGTTCCATCCCTTACGAATTCGGTCTTCTCCATCTTGGAATACGCCTCGGAAAATTCCTTCTCATGTCTGGCCAAGAATATGAGGAAGTAAAGGCCTAGCATCAGGGAGCTCCCTCCTGAAACATTCAACAAGATACTAAGTAATTCTAGAATTAGGCCAGAAGAACCGACCTGCGATCCAAGTAGGAGTTGCGCCACACCGAGCATAAACCAAAGGAGGGAATCGACTCTGGCCATGTAGGTTGGAGGGGTTGGTGGCTCATCAAGGTGTTCCCGGCAAATTGTCCATTGTAAGATTTTCAATCTACTTTCCAGATAGCCCATGTGCCCTTCGCAGTTGCTATTAGGCGGCCTTCCAGATCTATGATTTCCCCCTCCATGTGTGCTATGTTCTTTCCCCTCTTCACTACTCTTCCATTGGCGGTTAGTGTTATTCCCTCTTTGGAGGGTCTGATGTAGGAAATGACAATCTCTGCAGTAGCGCACCATTCATGTGGCGTAACCAACGACAACAAGGCTCCGCCCAACGCAGTATCAAGGAGAGTGGCGTGAAGGCCCCCATGTGCCACATTGCCCGCATTCAGGTGTGCTCGTAATACCGTCACCTCGACAGTACACTCCCCGTCCCCGATTGATACCGGCTTAAGGCCGACCATGCGCCCGAAACCTGGGAAGTTTGGTGGGAAAACTGTTTCATTTGTCATGTGCCTCGGAGAGAGGGCAATCTAATCATTTCTGAGGTGTGAAGATCTCACTCGCCCGTTTGAACCGCCCACAGTTTCGAGTATATTCCCCCCTCTTCCAACAATGACTCATGTGTCCCTGTCTCTGAGATTACCCCCCCTTCCAAGACTGCTATGATGTCTGCGTTCCTGACCGTGGAAAGTCTGTGGGCGATTATTAGTGTGGTCCTTCCCTTGGATATTCTCTCTATGGACCTCTTCAAGGCTGCTTCAGTTTCGTTATCGACATTGCTTGTTGCTTCATCTAGAACTAGTACCGGGGCGTCTTTCAGAACTGCTCTAGCAATGGCTATTCTCTGCCTCTGGCCTCCTGACAGACGATGCCCCCCTTCCCCTATCTCAGTGTGCCACCCATTTGGAAGAATATCGATGAATTCAGTAGCTTCAGCGATGGTAGCGGCATCTCTGGCAGATTCAATTGACGCATCGGGCCTCCCGTATCTGATGTTGTCAAGTACAGATCCTGGGAACAGTGTGGTATTCTGACTCACAAGTGAAATTGAGCCCCTCAGGGAGTCGAGTTTCAGGTCGTTGAGGTGATTTCCATCCAAAAATATCTCTCCAGAATCGGGATCATGGAATCTCATCAATAGCCTGACAAGGGTTGTTTTTCCTGATCCAGTTGAGCCCACAAGGCCTACCGTCTGCCCAGCGGGAATAGTCAATTCTAGGCCATTTAGAACCTTCTCTCTGTCTGGATAGGAGAAATCAACCTGCTTGAACGATATCTCGCCTCTAACTTTGTCAATCCGTAATTCTCCTTCAATTAAGCCAACCTCGGTGTCAAGAAGATCAAGTACCCTGGTAGTCGAAGCCATGGCCCTCTGATACAAGTCGAATGTCTCGCCCAGTCTAGTCAGGGGCCAAAGAAGTCTCTGAGTGATGAATACAATTACCGAATATGCTCCTAGGCTGATAGTGCCCTCCAGTGCCATCCACCCTCCAACAAGCATGTTAGCAGAGAATGCAAAAAGAATTGCCATTCTTATGATTGGAACGAACGAGGCAGAAAGTCTGATTGCCTCCCTATTGGCTTCCCTGTAAGACTCAGAAGCATCACTTACCCTCTTGGCCTCCCTTTCCTCAGCAGTGAATGATTTGATAGTGGTTATGCCTTGTAAATTATTATTCAATAGGGCATTCAAATCTGCCACTTGTGTTCTTACCTTGGAGTATCGTGCTCCAATCCTTCTTTGATACATGAATGAGCCACCCACAATCACTGGTATCGGGACTATTGCCCACAAGGCTACCTCAGGAGCAACTGAGAACATAATTCCCCCCACAACTAAGATAGTGGTGGCAACCTGAAGTAAGTCTGTAGCGCCTTGATCAAGAAACCTCTCTAGCTGATTTACATCGTCATTCATGATTGCCATCAAGCTCCCAGTTGACTGCTGTGAGAACCATTGCATCTCTAAATCTTGGATATGGGAGTATGCGGACATTCTCAATTCATGCTGAGCTGTCTGCGCCAAATTTCTCCACAATACCGCGTAGAAGTATTGGAAGATTGATTCTAGTACCCAGACCACAACTGTGAGACCCGTTAGGATGTACAGTTGCTGGTAAACATCAACATACCCAAGGTCGGCCAAAAACGAGTTTTCCTTGGAGGATACAACGTCTATTGCCATACCAATCAACACAGGGGGGGCTAAGTCCCAAACTTTGTTCAAAACAGAGCATATCGAAGCTAGTATAACTGTTGATCTGTGGTCTTCCAGTTGAGATAGGAGCCTAGACAGAGGGTGCCTGACTTCGGACATGTCCCGCCCTCTCTGGTGATGAGTATGAATATGCCGAGTATTATCAGGAGGCCAGAGGCCCACCTGTCCATGAATTTGCCCAGATATCGAATATAGCTATTGAGGGGTTTCCTGTCGTATTGGTCCTGACTGCGTAAAGATCTCCGGCTGAAACTAGATTGTCTAAGTCCCTATCATCCCATTGAAATTCCCACCAATTTCCATTGGATGCTGTTTCATTCGAGTAACTCGAGTCAAACCTCAAGCTCGCCATAACGGTGGCATTTTCATCACTTGTTGAAAGTCCTCTTATTTCGATCTCCTCAGGTAGGGCCTCAGAAAGAAGATTCGATTGAACCTCTCCCGCCCAAACTGTGATTCCCCCGTACTCCACGGGTTGACTTATCGTATCGAAACCTAGTGGGGCTCTTGTCATACCAGTGACGATGCTTATCTCGACATCATCCCCTGTTGTGACTTTTAGGATGAATTGCTCCTCGTCGCCTGAGTAAGTCTCAATGGAAATAATTCTCGGGGGATTGCCAATTAACTCGACAATTATTGAATGTGTGGAATTGGAGGATGTGGCGACCTGTTGGGTGGATTCCTCGTCTGCTGTTATCCTCCAGTCTAAGTCGGAAATTGAACTCGTATCAAATCCAAGCGGAGGGATATTCTCAGTCTGTCCTTGGGATGACAGGACTGCGAATTCCACGAATGGGTCTGAGTATGTTGGGTGGGCGTCTCTTCCTTCAAACCACACATTGCCGACTCTGATATTGGTAATAGGCCCCCCATCTATTACTTCGTTGTTGTATGTGTAGGATCCAATGGTTACCCTCGTAGAGATCGATCTAAGTTGTTTATTATCATCCTTGGAAACACTCCAGTGAACTTCTCCAAACTGCCCCTGAACCGTGGATGTAGAGGTGGTATCTACTCTGAGTCTCTGATTTTCAGAGGCGATCTGTAAGATATCAAGCGCATTTCTCTGTGAAAGGATTTCATTCAAGCCGTCTGATGTTAGAGGAAAGCATCCCTCCTCCGGACACTCCTCTGCCTGTGAACCTGTACAACCCGCAAAGCTAGCCATAATCAGGAGAAATCCCAATACAGCCGTGCGTACCATGCAACGTTGGAGAGCGATTACATAGATGAGGGTATTCAAAACCGGTCACAAATTAGTCTCAATACCATCCGTTCCCCCTATATGGGACCTGCTAGTGGGGGTGTACGGACGGTGTAAGGGTGTACACGAACATCTTAGTGGTTTACAAGAAAAATTTCGAGGAAGTTCACGATGCTGCTTTAGCGACGGTCAAATCAGTTCTGGACGGGCTTGTTTCTAAGAACGAGGTACGTGTTGATTACACTGCAAGGGAAACAGTGCGCAGAGCTGACTTTGTCGGCCCAGACCTAGTGATAGTTCTCGGAGGTGACGGGACTTTGACTTCCATTGCCCATTCGATAGATGACGAGACTCCAATAATGGGAGTTAATAGCCACCCTAGGATGAACGATACTGATGGTTCCTACGGTTTCTACATGGGCAGTGATCCTGATAATTTTGAGAACGATATCAGGATGGTATTGGATGGTAGGGCCATCGTGAACATTTTGCCGAGGCTCCAAGCACAAATAATCACAACCAGCGGAAATAAAATTCTCACTGATCCGGCATTAAATGACTTGCTTGTTGCTAATACCCATCAATACCAACCATCCAAATATAGACTTCAACGACTCTCTGAGGGCATCGACGTGGTTCAGCAATCCTCCGGCTGTCTATTCTCTACCTTCCTTGGCCAAGGTGCGTGGTTCAGACATGTAGCAAATATCGAGGGAACTGATTTTCCAGTAGAACAAATCAGCGAAAACTATCTGTTTGTCTCCAGAGATCTACCCAGAGATGACCGAGATGACGATGGCTCATATTGGTGTTGGACTAGTGAACCAACGGTAATGACCAGTGACATGCACAGGGGGTATGTCGTCGCTGATGGATGGGATGAGTTCCATTTTACAAGAGGTGCAACTGTAACTGTCGACCTGAATGGCCCCAGTCTCCAACTTCTGACATTCAGAAGCACAATTTACGATAGGGTCGCACATTGGATAGGGCAATAGAAACTTTGCTTCTAGAGACTAGAGGATTTGTTCCAGAAACAGCTTTGTCCTAGCGTGTTTGGGGTTATCAAAGAACTCATCTGGAGTGTTCTCCTCAATAAGCAGGCCCTCATCAAAAAGAATCACTCTATCGGCCACTTCCTTCGCGAACCCCATTTCGTGGGTCACTACTATCATAGTCACGTCCTCCTTCGCGAGATCTACCATCACATCGAGAACTTCTTTGATCATCTCTGGGTCAAGAGCTGAGGTGGGCTCGTCGAATAGCATGATTTTAGGGTCCATAGCCAAAGCACGAGCAATAGCAACCCTCTGCTGCTGACCACCTGAAAGCTCTGATGGATACTTGTAGGCCTGCTCGGGTATGCCAACCCTCTCCAGAAGCTCAAGAGCCCTTGATTCTGAGTCAGACTTGGACATTCCCTTGACCTTCATCGGAGCCAGGGTGATATTCTCCATAATCGTCAGGTGAGGGAAGAGATTGAACTGCTGAAAGACGAATCCTACCTCCGATCTGACATACTTCAAATCCTTTATGGAAGTGTCTTCATCAATAGTAATTCCATCTATCTCAATTGTCCCTCCGCTATGAGGCTGAAGCCTATTTAGAGTTCTGATGAATGTGGATTTCCCCGATCCTGAAGGCCCTAGAATTACTATAATCTCGCCTCTTGTTACTTCAATGTCAATTCCATTCAGGGCCCAGAAATCTCCAAAATTTACTTTTACTCCTTCCGTCTTGATTATCAACTCGTTGCCAGTGGTCACGCTACGTCTCCTCCTCCTTCCTTTACCAGCCCAAGGCCCCTCTCCACGTTCATGGAGACCCTGGAAAGGTAGAATGCGAAAACCCAGAATATTAGGGCAGTAAAGTAGACCGGTTCCAGGAAATCCCCTAGGAACCTAAGATCGGTATTTGCCATTGTTTTGGCAATTCTGAAGAAATCGATAATCTCGATAATGAATAGTAATGTAGTGTCCTTCCATAGGCCTATGAAAACACTGACTATCGACGGCAGTGTAGTCCTGACCGCATTTGGTAGCTCGACTTGTAGCTTGATCTGCATCGGACTCAGTCCCAGAGCCAAAGCTGCTTCCTTCTGTCCGCTATCCACTGCTTGCAATCCGCCCCTAATGACCTCGGCTATGTAACAGCCCCCGAACAGGCTGAAAATTGCCATCATCCTCACAATATTATCGAAGTCCTCGGGGTTAGTGAAGAGAGGATCCGCGACATCTGGCAAGAGGTACATAGCGAAATAAAGCCAGCAAATCAGTGGACCGGACCTTACTATCTCGATAACTGCGATGCCTGGCCACTTGAGGATAGGGAGGTTGCTTTGCCTGGAAAATGCAAGGAACACCCCTGTGGCGAAACCTAGGACGCACCCTGCTGCTGCGACGACCAAGTTGATTAGTAATCCGCCCCATCTAGCTGGGGGGACTCCATCTCTGGTGATGAGCTCCAACTGGTCCTCAAGAATACCGAAACCAGCTAGGGTGCCAGCAATATCCTTGACGAATTCTGGCGGATCGAGCAGTATGATCGTCAGGAAGAAGGTTGAAACCGCCATCAAACCAATATTCTTCTTAGCACGGTTGACTCTGTACTCCTCAACTCGTAGAGAGTAGCTTCTCATTATGGCGAAGCAGGCTAATGAAATCACAGATGCTAGTACGAGTCGGAAAAGGACTCTATCGACATTATAATTGGCCTCGAGTGGGTTACCCGCGAATAGTAGGACAACTGCTGTCACCGAGCCAAATCCGAGAAGGAACGATCTCACAGAGGTATTGGAGGCACCATAGGCTGCGCCTGCTAGCGCCCACACAAGGAATACTATTGGCCAAATCCTCCAATTCTCGGAAACCAAGTAATCCTGAGTCATCGCCTCGGTTAGATTGGGGCCTAACATCACAGAGACTCTGTTGGCCCATACGATATCCCACCTCATGCTGATCACCAGTATATCGAAGATCCACTCGACCAAGAATAGCATGATGAATGACGATATTATCCCAAGAAGTGCTGTCGAGCCGAACCAAGGCAATCTAACACGGCCATTGAAGGCCAGAGCCATTCTGGTGCGTTTGACGACTGAAACCAGTATTATCCACGAGACTGCTAACCATGAAAGTGCAACAGCCGTCGAATAAATCCAAATATCTGTTGCGGTTACTTCCCCTCCTATATCGATTGAAGATTCCGTACTGAGTAACATTGAGAAGGAGAATACGCCAGATATAACCATACACAGTAGTGAGAGATTGGTATCCATTCTGGAATCCAAATCCCATCTGGACCTGCCGGCAACCCCTCGCTCTAATTCGAGGATTCTCCTCATAGAGGATTCGAAGAAACCGGTATCCTGACTCATATCTTCACCCTCGTAACCCTTGCGTTGTAGAAGTTCATTATACCTGAGATGAGCAGGCTACCTGCCTGATAGATAACAAGAAGTAAGAGGAATAGGGGTATTAATTTCCCCACATTGTTCATCATGACGAATATAACATAGAATATATCGCTGTATGCCACAATAATGGCGAGGCTGGAATTCTTCCAGACGTTCATGTATTGACTGTTGAGCAGGGGTATCATACTCCTAAGAGCCTGCGGGAGTATTACGAGCCGGAGTCTCTGATACGGAGATAGGCCCAGTGAAACTGCCGCCTCAACCTGCCCCCTAGGAAGGGCCTGTATACTGCCCCTGACAATCTCAGCGACAACAGATGCAGTGAAAAGGGTGAGTCCTATTATTAGGGCCATGAATGCTTTAGTAACCTCAAAAGCTGAGCCTTCCTCAATATTCCAAGTACCCGGGATACTAGGATTCGGCTTTACATAATTAGGCAGGGACAAATCTCCGGTCAGTAGTATACCGAGACAAGCTACTAACGCCATGGACCAAATTAGAGACTTCCTGGTCAGTGCCTCTGGCGAGTCATCAATCCCGTCTCTATCCCTGTAACGGCCCCAAGCCCACAATGAGAAGACTATGGCCAATGCTATGATGATTCGGAGAGTTTCCGGGCGAGGTAGGAACAGTCCCTGATTACTGTAGTATATCCACCCAGCGATATTAGCTTCGTCCTTGAATAGAGGAAGAGTCTCTCCGAGCTGTAACATCACCAAAAAGAGTAGAACAGCTAGAGGCATGTTCCTAAATACCTCTACGTAAACGGTAGCTAACCCAGATGCTAGCTTGTTACTTGAGAGTCTTGTGACTCCGATAATCACACCAAGAATGGTACAGAGAATTATGCTCAGTAGTGTTGCTCTTGCGGAGTTCAATATAGCACCGAATAGGAACTGCCACCTAGTATCTTCTGGGAAGTCGGGCTGAATGGGCCATGCATTAATCTCGAATGTGTTCTTCATATCCATGAAAGACCATGAAAGGTCCCATCTCTCCCTAGTTACGGAATCAGGATTATGCAGAAGGAAGAGTAGTCTTGTGGTGAGGTAAATTATCAGAGGCAGACCAAAAATCAGTATCATCGTTGATGATCTACGGTCATGAGTAAGGGGGTTGCCCGACTCTGAAGATATCTGATAGTACACGAACAAAGCCATCAGAATCAGTATTATGGAGAAGAAAGAGGATATTTCCGAGGAGATAAATGGAGGTAAAAATGAGATATTGAATGCCATACCAATGAAAACTGAGAATATAATCACTGTATTGATAATTCTCGGATTACCTTTGGATAGGCTCTTGAGGGGTAAAATCTCTGAATCATCCACTACAAGAAGGGACGCTAAAACTATTGGAGTCCCAATAAGTAGAAACGGCATCCCCTTTGCTGGAGAAAAGTCGCCCCCCACCGATAGGGCAATGACCAGTATCGATATTATCAGGGAGGATAGAGTCAGAGAGATTGAGGCGATTTGGAAATTCTTCGATCTTATAGCGGGAACTATCTCGTTCCTAGCTAGCATCATGAATATCAGGAATATGAAAATTATTACACTGGATAGTGAAAATGGTTCGTAATATGCTGGATTTTGTTGAACGTCCCCTACCACGAAGGACCTAGACATACTAGAAATTGCTTCGATAGAAGGCGATAGCATCTTGCTGTTATACGTCCAAAGAACTATGACAGCCAGCAGGATTTTCATCGCTGAAAGAAAATTATCTCCCTTCAAGAGATTCTCTCTCTTCGGGAGAAAGAGGTTTTCGAAAGCCATACAAATTCTTCCATAATTATGAGGTTGATTGAGGCCCCCGAGGGAGAAAATCCCCCCCGAGGGCTTTCGTTTTCCTATTTGCCGTCGACTAAACGATCAGCGCATTGGTGGTGCGAACTGCAGGCCACCCTCAGAAACGAGAGCGTTTGCAGTTCCAACACGGGAAAGGACGCATCCTTCCATAGCGGCTGAGCCGCTGGTCCCGTCATAGGTTCCATCACAGAATGAGTTGTCCCATGCCTCTCCATAGTTTCCGGAGGTGGATAGAACGTTCTGCATCCATGTTGCTGGTAGCGGGTTAGCGTCAGTGCCTAGACCTAGGTTCTGGTTCAGAAGCCTGTCAACAGCTGGATTGGTCATGTCTGCGTCCATGTAGTTCTCAGAGTCGATTCCCATCTCTTCAGCGGTAACCATTCCGAACCATACCCATGTCACGACATCCTTCCAGTCGGAGTCCATATCACGAACTGCTGCGCCTAGAGGTTCCTTGGAAAGTAGCTCAGGAGCAATCCATAGATCGCAGTCAGAGCAGTCTCCAGCGGCCTCAAGGGTGTACTTCTTTGCAACCATTGCTGACATGTCGCCAGTGAATGCGTCACAGGAGCCAGAAACTAGCTCTGCAGTTGCCTCAGCGGCGTCAGCGACAGGAACTATTTCCATACCAACGCTGTTTACTGTGTTCCAGTCAGCGATGTTACCTTCGGTTGTTGTTCCAGTTCCTACGCAAACCTTAGCGCTTGCCAAGTTCAGTGCGGAGTTGGACATGTCATCCTGTGGGTATGCGTCTCCCCTGATCAGAATTCCCTGACCATCGAAGAAGTTCATCCCTGCGAAGTCAGCATTCAGTCCTACGTCACGGCTTGTTGTCCATGTGGTGGTCCTGATTAGGACATCGATCTCTCCGGAAGCAAGCTTCTCGAATCGGTCTCCAGCGCTCGCTAGGATGTACTCAATCTGAGTATCTGGGTTCAGTCCGATTGCAGCTGCCACAGCCCTGCAGTACTCTATGTCGAGTCCGGAGCGAACACCATCAGCATCAGCGAAGCCCATGCCCCACTGGGAGTCTTTGACTCCACACTTCATCATTCCACGGTCGTGGATCGTGTCCAGGGTGCTGACCGGTGTTGCCTCGGCAATACCTGCTAGTCTTCCCTCTTCTCTCGCGGCGTCCACGTCCTCGTCAGTGAGGTCTGAACCCGCACAGCCCGCTAGGGCCGCAGTCGTCATTAACATCATCATTGTCATAGCGAGCATGCGTCGCATGGCCCTTCTATGATGTATGGATGGTATATACCTTCTCCAAGATGTAGCAAATTATGAGGTTTAGAGGCTTCTACAAGTGTAGGTCTTTGTTGAGAAATTGAATATTAGGTGGGAGAAGGGGTGGCCGAAGCCACCCCAACCCCCGGTTTCCGAGTTTCGTAGGAGGTGATCCATCTGCAGGTTCCCCTACAGATACCTTGTTACGACTTAACC
>Ga0163110_10000112_pt1 | contig 34822 bp, 25 predicted proteins | sample CRUFie1St17metaG_FD_108703 | JGI IMG/M metagenome (GOLD analysis project Ga0163110, IMG submission 108703) | Marine microbial communities from the Costa Rica Dome - CRUD Field 142mm St17 metaG | ecosystem: Environmental > Aquatic > Marine > Oceanic > Photic zone | place: Costa Rica: the Eastern...
GAAATAGCAAGTTATTGATAGTCAAGGCTTTAACTTTACCTAACCGTCATGCTGAACTTGTTTCAGCATCTCAAGCAATTATTTATGGTTTTTAGACCCTGAAATAAATTCAGGGTGACGAAAAATTTAGTTTAATCAGTTAGTTATCAGCTAATTAACTTTTTGTGTTATCCATTATTCACGTTAATTACCTAAAGCCTGTTAAACTTGTGTGAGTAGCCTTTGGAGCGTATTTGGTTAAATCTTCTTTAAAAACATTTACACTTCTAAAGCCAACAACCCTACCCGTTTCTTTACCATTGGCATTAAAAAACACTATTGTAGGAAATTGATTTACGTTATGCTTTCTTCTTAAAATTTCATTAGCATAAGTTGGGCTACCTATTTTAAATGGAATGTACTTACCATTTGTAATTTCGGCAATTTCACTATTTGAGTACACATTATCTAACATCCGCTTACAGGGTACACAACCAGGTATGTGAAAGGCAATAAAATAAGGTTTACTTTCAAGTGATGCTTTTTGCGTTAGGCTTTCAAAACTACCAGTATAAAATTGTGTGTTCTGCGCATTTATATTGATAGCACTAAAAAACAATGTGCAAATTAGCACAACCAAAAACCTGTAAAACATATTTTTCTTTTAACCTTGTAAAGCTTGGACTACAAATATCGCAAAAAATAAAAAAACCCTGTTAGAAAAATCTAACAGGGTTTTCAAAAAATATGTTAATGTTTAATAAACTACTTATTAATAGCCTTTAACACCTAAAGCATCTAAAGTTTCTTTAGGGATATCGTTACCACGTACACCTACAGCCAAACCTTTATCAGTTTGGAATTTTTTGATAGCTGCACGAGTATCACCACCTAAAATGTTATCAACACCAGCAGTACCAACACTGTAACCCAAATCAATTAACGCTTGTTGTACATCGCGAACGTAAGCACGAGCTTGTGTTGCAGTATAAGTACCAGAACAAGTAACCTCTCTCCACTCAGTGTAACCACCAGCAGAAACTAATTTACGAGTTGAAACAGTTTTGTACTCAGCAGGGATAGCAATTTCGTTAGCTGAAGCTGGAGAATCTAATACTTGCTTTTTAATTGTACGGTACTCAGCAGGAACTTGAGACTCAGTTACAGTAGCTGGAGTTTGAACAACAGTTTTAGTTACAGTTTTGTACTCAGCAGGAACTGGAGTTTCAACTGTTGTAGCAGGCGTTTTTAATACTTGACGAGAAACTGTTTTGTACTGTGCAGGAATTTCTTTCAAACACCATACGATGCAATCGTTAGGGTTTGAGCTATCGCAACCAGCAACACGCTTCTCCTTAATCCACTTTGTAGTAGCTGGAGAAATCAACATCTGCTCAGTTACAGTTTCGTAAGTTGCAGGAACGTACTGTAAAGTAGTTGATGCTTCTTTTACCATCATTTCGTCGCTAACTGTAGTGTAAGATGGAGGAACAATAGAAAGTACTGTAAAACCTTCTTTTGACATAATTTGCTCCTCAACCGTACGGTAAGTTGCAGGTGATGTTTCAATACGGCTTGAAGCTTCTTTTACTAATACTTCTTCCGTTACAGTTTCGTATGATTCAGGAATAACGCACTTTGCATAGCATTTGCCAGCAACTGCATCAGCAGGTAAATCCTGCGCAAAAATGTTTCCTGAAACCAAAACCAAAGCTGCTACTAAAACTAAAATGTTAAAGTTTTTCATGTTTTTGATAGTTTGAATTTAATTTAATAAAGTTAAATATTGTTAATTAAAAATAGTATTCAATCTTGATGCAAAATTACGCTTAGTTATTCTATTCTCAAAAAGCCATTTCGCACATAAAATAAAATTAATGCTGTTTAAACATTTAAAAGCTGCTTTGGAGTAACTGCTTGCATAGGATTAGACAAAGAATGAATCTGAGGTCACACTATACTAAAAAACTTTTTTACGTTTGTAATATACCTGTGCTAAATTGTTGATTAACAGGGGCAAAATTTGCCGCTTCAATTGATTTTGAAATAATTTTTCGCGTATCCGCCGGATCAATAATTTCATCAACCCATAAGCGCGAAGCCGCATAAACAGGCTCCATTTGTTCCTTGTATTTTTCAGTAATCTTTGTTAATAACTCTTGTTTATCTTTTTCTAAAATTTCCTTTCCTTGTTTTTTTAAAGATGAAACCTTTATTTGCAATAAGGTTTTTGCTGCTTGCGAACCACCCATAACCGCAATTTTAGCAGTTGGCCATGCGTAAATAAAACGAGGGTCGTAAGCCTTACCACACATTGCATAATTGCCAGCGCCAAAGGAATTGCCAACCATAATCGTAATTTTTGGTACTACTGAATTGGAGACCGCATTAACCATTTTAGCACCATCTTTAATAATACCTCCATGCTCGGATCGTGAACCAACCATAAAGCCTGTTACATCCTGCAAAAACACTAAAGGAATCTTTTTTTGATTACAATTCATTATAAAGCGTGCTGCTTTATCAGCAGAATCTGAATAAATTACACCGCCAAATTGCATTTCGCCTTTTTTGGATTTAACTAAGGTTCGCTGATTAGCAACTATTCCTACAGCCCAACCATCAACGCGTGCATAAGCACATAAAATGGTTTGCCCGTATCCTTCTTTGTATTCATCCAAACTATCCTTATCAATAATATGCGATAACAGTTCTCGCATTTCATAAGGTTTTGCACCAGCTTCAGGAAATGTACCATATATACTCTCAGCAGTATTTTCTGAATCAACACTATCAATCCTATCAAAACCAGCTGTTTCCCTAGCTCCAATTTTGCTTATTAACGATTTTATCTTATCCAAACAACTCTTGTCATCGGGCATTTTATAATCGGTTACACCCGATATTTCTGATTGTGTTGTTGCGCCCCCCAAAGTTTCTGCATCAACATCTTCGCCAATAGCCGCTTTAACCAAATAAGGTCCAGCCAAAAATATTGACCCTGTTCCTTCAACTATTAAAGCTTCATCACTCATAATCGGCAAATATGCTCCGCCAGCAACGCAACTGCCCATAATAGCCGAAATTTGAGGTATCCCCATTGCTGACATCTTTGCATTGTTTCTAAAAATTTTACCAAAATGCTCTTTATCAGGAAAAATTTCTGATTGCAAAGGCAAAAACACTCCAGCACTATCAACTAAATAAACAATTGGCAGTTTATTTTCCATAGCAATTTCTTGGGCTCGCAAGTTTTTTTTACCTGCTATAGGAAACCAAGCCCCTGCCTTAACCGTTGCATCGTTGGCAACAATAACACACAGCCTTTTTTTAATATAGCCCAGACCTGTAACAACACCTGCCGATGGGCAGCCTCCATACTCCTCATACATTCCATGCCCAGCAAACAATCCAAATTCAAAAAATTCACTTTTTTTATCAATTAAATAGTCAATACGTTCACGTGCAGTCATTTTTCCTTTAGCGTGCTCTTTGTCAATTCTTTTTTGACCACCGCCCATTCTAATTTCATCGCCTTTTTGCCTAATACTAGATATTAATAGGCGCATTGCATCTTCGTTTTTATTCCTTTCTAATTCGGCCTTGGTCATTATATTTAATTTTAAACAACAAAAATCGTGATTTCAGTTGAATTTATAGATATAAACGCTATAACTTTGCACTTGCAGAGCTCAACGACTAGCTCCCGCTTAATCCCCCAGGGTCGGAAGGCAGCAAGGGTAGGTGGTTGTAGCAGTGCGATTGGGTTTCTGCTTTTTTCCTTGAAATTCATCTCTACAAGTACTATCTTTCTTTTAAATTAGTTTTTAGATGAATTTTTTCTACCTGCTTTTTTCACTTAGCTTGTTTACTGTTAGTGTTTCGGCACAAAATTATTGTAGCTCTTCGGCCAATTTTACCACTTTTGAATGGATAGAAAAAGTACAAATTGCAAACATCATACACCAATCGGGCGAAAATAATGGATATGCAGATTTTACCAACTACACAGCAAATGTTTTTAGGGGTGCTCCAGTAACTTTAAGATTAACGCCTGGAATTAGTATGAATAACCAGACAGCGCATGAATACTGGCGGGTTTGGATTGATTATAACCATGATGGAGACTTTAGTGACCCTAACGAGTTAGTTTTTTCAACAGATGCTGAAGGTGATGCCATGCTACAAACCAATATTGACATCCCATACTCATCAACACCGGGTGTAACCCGTATGCGTATAACTATGAAATTTGTAAATGAAGACAATATTGAACCTTCTCCTTGCGACGATTTTTTATATGGAGAAGTTGAAGATTACTCAGTTAATTTGCAAACGCCACCTACAGCCGATAATGTAATAGCTATTGATAAGGATATTGCGTATTATAGTTATGAAACGGGAGAACTAAATATTAAAAATCCATTTGATTTTAAGTTGTTGCAATTGTATAACCTTAATGGCCAATTAATTTATAAAACTGATAGGCTTTTGCAAAAAACACAATTACCTAAAAATCAAGCAATTGGAATTGTAGTTTTAACAGATTTAAATAATCAAGCTTACGCAAAAAAGTTACCGATAATAAAGTAATTTAAATCTAGCCATGCCTTCGCCTCTGTTCAAATCAAAAATAGAAAAAAGGCTTTGGGGCATTGTTTTACTTATAACTACTGTAATTTACTCAAGTATTTTTGTTGGTTACCCAGTTTTTAAGTTTTTGAGCGGGCATAACTTACTTGGATTATTTTTTGGCATTGCAATGTTATTATGTGCATTTGTTATATTACTGCACGGTTTCATAAAAGATGCTACAAAAACCAATGTTTTACTCATAATATCTATGGTAATTATTGTAGGCTTGCTGTGGCTAAGGCTTGAATTACCTGAGCGTACTCACCTTATTGAATATACAATCCTAAGCATATTTGTGCATAAAGCTTTTATTGAACGATATGGCAAAAACTTAAAAGCCGCCTTTTTTGCTTTAGTCGTTTCAATACTAATTGGCACTACCGATGAAGTTTTACAATTATTTGTACCAAGCCGCTTTTTTGATTATCAAGATATAATCTTTAACTGTATCGTTATTTTTTGCACCATAACTTTTAGCACTCTTTTACAAGCTTTAATGATAAAGTGCAATTCTAAAAATTAGGGCATAAAAAAGCCCACCAAATTTGGTGGGCTTTCAACTTTCAATCAATTAGGTTTATTTAGTGTTGAACCGTAATTTGTTGTGTATGTCTAAACTGCTCCGAGCTAATGGTAACATTGTATAATCCGTTTGCCCAAGCACTAACATTAATACTTTGCTTGCCTTTTAAAATATGTTCTTCAACAACTCCACTCCATATCTCACGCCCAGCAATATCTCTTACATCAATTAAAATATGATCGGTTTCAACTAAATCATACTCAATAGTAATATGCTGATTTGAAGGGTTAGGATAAACACTAATAATACCGTGGTTTTCAACAAGTTCAATTGCATCGTCTTCTAAAGCAGTTACGGTTGTTTCAAAAGTAGTAGTACAATCCGCAGCAACATTAAAATCAGTAACAGTAACAGTAATAGTGTAGTCACCAGCCTCAGTGTATGTTACTAATGGGTTAGTAGCAAATGAGGTTGTTCCATTTCCAAAATCCCATTGATAGCTTGCGCCAACATTATTACCATTTATGATAAACTGTTCATCAACCAAAATAATTTCAGGTATCGTAATATCAGCAATTAACACAACAACATCAACATCAAAAGTTATGGTATTAGTACCAAAACCATTTGTTGCCGTTAAGCTTACGGTATAAGTACCGCCCTCAGAATAAGTATAAACTGGGTTTTGCTGGTTCGATGTTCCTGTACCATCACCAAAATCCCATAACCACTCATTGGCAAAATTGGTTGATAAATCAGTAAACTGCATATCGCCACCGCATGAGCTTAATGCTGCCCACTCAAAGTTGGCAACCGGAGCTTCTTCAGGTGCTTCGCAAGCAAAAGTGGCAGTATATCCTTGATAACCTAAACCAGTAATACCATCGGTATTTTCAATAATAGTTAAATACTCGCCGCTTGAGGTAAATTGCTGACCATTGAATATTGGGTTATTGTTATTAAATGAGCCAATAAGCGGGCTTGTAGCATCTGGTCCGTCATATATATAAAGCGTATCAAATACCTCCATATCAAATGAATCGAAAGTTATGGTAATTGAAGCTGCGCCAGGTGCATAAATACTAATACCACCAGTTGAGTTATTTAGGTAGAAAGCATCTGGCCCTCCACTATCGCTAAGTGTACCATTACAACCTGTAACCGTCATAATACCAGTATTAGGAACTTCCTCGTCAATACAATTTAAATCAACAACTATAAAGTTTTGGTAAACCACTTCGTTTTCACCTAAATCATTTGAAACGGTTAATGTAACATCAAAGTTGCCAGATTGCGTATATACATGAATTGGGTTTTGCTCAGTAGATGTGTTACCATCTCCAAAATCCCATAACCAGTTAGTAGGTACGTTAACTGACTCATCAGTAAATTGAATATCAACGCCTTCACCACAAACTACTGCATCATTATCTGCCGAAAATGCTGCTTGAGGGAATGCAATTACATTTAAAATAACAGGAATACAGCATTCAGGTGTAATAGGATCATTGGTTTCAAAGCAAATATTGTTTTCATAAATAGCTGCTGTTAAACCAGTTGCACAAATTTCAACTGTAAAATCTTTATCCGCAGGGAAACCTAAATTGCCACCTAAATCGGGGCCAATAGTAACAGGTGCTGGGCTAAATGGAGAACCTAATACATGAGATTCGGTTGAACCCGTTGGCCAGTCGCCCGAAATAACTTCGGCTCCTGTAGCTAAATCGGTTACTGTATAAGCATCTAAAGCACCATCGCCAAAAGTATCGAAAAAGTTAAGTGTATAATTTTCGCCTAATGATAAACCAGAAATAACCTCGGTATAAGCTTGCTGAATGGTATAATCTCCAGGGTTAGTTGAAGCAACAGTTGCCCCACTTTCATCAGTAATTGACCAGCTAAACTCAGTTGGGAAGAAATCTAAAGTAAAATCAAATTGGAAGCCAACACCATCGCCGCCTGCTTCAATAAAAGTAATATTGTAAATCATATCACCCTCACCACTATTTGATAAAGTAATGGTTTGTGTTTCGCACTCACCAGCAAGTAAGGTAACCTCAATTGGACTTGGAGCACAAGCAACAACAGGAGCACCTAAACCAGTACCAAAAATGTTAATTACAATATTTTCATCGTTGTTTACAATGGTCATTGTGCCATCAAAATCTTGAATTTCATTTGGAATAAAGGTTACGGTAACTGTTGCACTTTCGCCAACCTCAAGGCTATTATTTGTTACTGTAATATCGTAAACACCAGGAAAATCAGACAATAAATCGTCAATAGTTAAAACATCGGTACCTGTGTTAGTTACTGTAAATGTTAAGGTATTGGTATTACCAATAATTATGTCACCAAAATCTAATTCAGTAGCATCTACATTAATTTCAGGAATACCAACAACCGTTAAAGTAACTGGTACTGTAACAACAGGGTTTATAGGATCATTTGAATTGATAATAATTTCGCAATTGTAAGTACCACCAATTAATCCATCTGTACTAATATTTAAGTCATATTCAAAATCGCCAGCAGGAAAAGGTATTGTACCGCAAGCATCCTCTTCAAAAGTTAACCAACTTGGCGATGGAGAGCCCATAAAAATAGCCGCTTCGCTACCATTATCAAAGTTACCCGTAGCCACTACATCTCCCGATACTGGATCAATGATTTGAATTTCGCCTTGTGTACCACCATCTCCAAATGTATCAAATAATTGAAGCGTGTATTCTTCGCCTGGTGTTAAACCGCCTAAAAGTTCAACTGTAGGCGTGTTTTGTGTTGTGTAAAAACCTGGATCAACACCTATAACAAAATTGCCCTCGCTATCAACTACTTGCCATGAAAATTCAGTTGGGAAGAAATCAGTTGAGAAACTAAATAAAAATCCATCAGTTCCACAAGCAACTGACATGCAATATTCTAAATCGCCCTGCCCACCATTAAATATATTAAATGGTGCAATGCCTGCTTCGCCAGCATTTAGTGTAATTTCAACAGGCGAAGGATTAGCTTGTACCTGTGGTGCTCCCGTTGCATTTGCTATTACATATATTGTATAAACAGGATTTTCAGGATCGTTAGTAAATATTGTTAATGGTATGTAATCTAAAAATTCAATATCCTGTGGATTATAGGTTAAAACTATTGAGGATGGAAGGTTTGGTAATATGCTAATAGTTGGTGTTTGGCTAAAGGTAAAGTACGGATTACCAATTTGTATATCAGTAATAGTTAAGGTTTCGTTACCTGTATTAAATATGGTAAAAATCAACGATTCTTCAGTAAACTGAACCACATTACCAAAATCAAGTGTATCGGTATTTAAAGTAATTTGAGGTACACCAATTACATCTAACACAATTGTTTGAATACATTCAGAGTTATCAGGATCGTTCGTGTAAATTGATAAATCATAAACATATTGTCCGCCAGGTACACCATTCACATCAATATACATATCAACATCGCCAAAGGTACCTGCAGTTACTATACCATCTGGGTTATCAGTAAACAACCATTGTACTGTTGATAAACCTGATGCCGCCCATGTTACCACATTATCTAAAAGGTTTAACTGCGTTTGGTTAGCATAAGCATAGTTAAATCCTAAAAATACAGCTTTACCATTGGCAGGGCCTATATTCTCTCTAATTGATAATATATCAGTACCTTGATAACCAACTATTGTTTGTGCATCATCATCAGTAATATTGTACGATGTTGTACTTACCTGACCAGTAAACGGACTTTCAATGCCTTCAGCTATCGGATGAGTATCATCAATTACACTCATTTGAGAATCGTAAGGATCCTCAATCCATAAACCATTAAACAAGCCCGAGTTAAAAATTACATTAGGGTCATTAGTACCGTTAATATTAGATTGCCCTAAGAAAATAACGGTATTACCATTTAGTACAAATTGCTCCAATACATCTTGGAAATCGGTAAATAAATTTTCGTTTAAATCACTCTCATGTGCTAAAACAATCATCACCTGCATGCTCTCCAAATCAAGTGCTAATTGCTCAGGTGTTTGAGCGTTTGAGTTGAAAATATTTGAAAACGGTACGGCCTCATCTATATGTTCAATTGGCGTTGTATAAGTTGTTTCATCTTGTATGCCCCAATCATAAACTAATATCCTGTTAAAACCAGCTAAGGCATTTTCAACATCCGATAAGTTGTAAGCTAAATCGCCAGCACCAAATAATGGAAAATTACCTAAAACAGAGGTAATATCTATTATATCACCCGTTTCAGCCGTAACAAAAATGGTATCATCACTACAAATTGCTTGTGGTGGTGTTTGCACTTCAAAAGTTTGCGGTTCGGCAGTATCGCTACCTCCACAGTTTGAAACCTGTAACGAAACTGAAATTTCGCCCGGCGTTGTAAATCCTATTGAAGGGTTAGCCTCGCTACTAAATGCACCATTACTAAAACTCCAATCGTAGCTACCTGGCTCATTTAACGATTCATCAATAAAATCAACAGCCACACCGTATGGCGGATTTAAATCGCTAATTGAAAAAGCTGCTATTGGAGGCTCTTGTCCGCCTAATGCTTGCCATTGCGCAGCATACCCTCCAGCAGTTGAAAAGGCAAAAATATCTGGAACAAACTCAATAGAAATACCTCCTTGAGTTGAAATAAATGGCTCACCTCCATTTGGCAAAGTATTTCCTGCAAATGAACCTAGTAAAGTACCTTCAGGAAATATACCATCATAAACATTTATAACATCATTTTGAAATGTTACTAAATCAAACTGCGTAAAGGTTAATGAACAGTTTAAGCCACCACCTGGTTGAATAATTACAATACCACTCTCGCCAGCAATATAGTTTCCATCAGGTCCACCACTATCATGTATTGTACCTTGACAATCTTCAATTATAATACCATCAGATTGTGGCGCATTGTATGAAAAACATGCAGGATGATCAGAATCGAAGTTAACAATAGCTGTAAGCGTTAAACTTTCGCAGCCAAACTCATTACATGCCTCTAATGTAACATCGTAAACACCTTCGGTAGTATAAGTATAAAGTGGACTTTGTTCGGTTGATGTATTGCCATCGCCAAAATCCCAATTCCAAGCATTTGGACCTAGCAAACTCACATCGTTAAACTGCACAGCTCCATCGCATGATATAACATCAACATCAGTAGTAAAGTTAGGAATTGGCGGTTGATCAGCAGCAACACAACCAATTTCGGCCGTAAAACCATCAAAAGTTACTGATCCATCAGATGTAATATATAAATAGAATGCACCAGATTGAGAAATAATCATTTCGCCATTATTAGGTAATGTAGTGCCAGAGTAGCCACCAACTAAAATACCATCCGTACTATTACCATCCCATATATATAATGAGTCAAAGTTTGTTTCAAAAGCAAACTCGGTAAAAGTTAAAGTAGGAAAAGCGTTATCATCTGGAATAATTACAGCAAAACCATCCATATTATTAAAGTATGGTCCATCTTCTCCTGGGTCTTGTATAATACCAGTACATGTTACAAAAGTTACTTCGCCATTATTTGGCATCGGAAACTTGAAACACTCAGCATTACTTGGTTCAAAAGTTATATAATCAGTTGCTGTAAATGTTTGGCATCCAAAATCATTACATGCTTCTAATGTTACCGTATAAACACCCTCAACAATATAAGTATGCAAAGGATTTTGCTCAGTTGATGTATTGCCGTCACCAAAATCCCAAGCCCATGATGTTGGACCTAATAAACTTAAATCGCTAAATTGAATTGAGCCATCGCAATCAATTCCATTCGGGTCTAAATCTGAAGTAAATTGAGCAATTGGTGGGTCTTCTAACGAAATACAGCTTAATGTAGCTTCAAAACCATCGTAAGTTACCGAACCATCCGAAGTGAATGTTAAGTAAAGTGATCCTGAATAGCCAATTATTGGCTCACCACCATTGGGTACAGTACCATCGTTAAGTTCATAGTATCCAAGCAAAAAGCCCGAAGCGTCTGAACCATCGTAAATACTCAAGCCATCATAATTAGTTTCAATAGCCATAAAACTAAATGTTAAAGCAGGTAAATTCGACCCGCCCGGCTGAATAAGCATGGTACTAAATTCAGAATTTGTATAAGTTGTGCTTGCACCTCCCGAATCATAAATCGTTCCTTCGCAAGCCTCAACAACCAAATCTTGAGACATGATATAATCCTGAGCTTCCGCATTACTAAATACGAATAAGCCAATCATTGAAAAGAGAATAGCGTAAATTTTCTTCATTGTAAACTTTTGCATGAGCTATAATAAAAGGTCTAACCAACTAAAATAGTAAATAAATTTGGCAACCTTTTTTTTATTCAGCTAAATTATGTGCTTTTATACTTTGTTTTCCATAAGACATCATATTTTGTACAAACAAAGCTTATTTGTAGTTGAATAATTTCAAACCTATGACATTTAGATTATTTCTATCATTTCTCCTTATTACTTCTATTTCAACTAATGCACAAAGCATTAAAATTGACGATTCGTTTTTTTTAGAGTGTGATAGTTTTTTTAAAAAACAGGTATCCAATTCTAAAATTACTTATTCAAGCATTAAGCAGAACCCTGCTCAACTTTTTAACATTGTTAGTTTAATTGATAATGCTGATATTTCAGCATTAAATTCTACTGAACAACTTGCCTTTTACATTAATGCTTACAACATTAACGTTATTAAAAATGTAATACTTAACTATCCTGTTAGTTCCGTTATGGATATATCAGGTTTTTTTGAGGCAGAAAAAATAAAAGTAGCTGGTAAAGAAATGACGCTTAATCATCTTGAAAACAAGATTATAAGACCTGAATTTAATGAACCACGTATTCACTTTGTACTTGTTTGTGGCGCAGTTGATTGCCCGCCAATAATAAATGAAGCTTATACACCTGAAAACCTAGAAGAACTGTTAACCCGCCAAACACAAAGGGCTTTAAACAACCCTAATTTTTTAAGGGTAAATGGTAACCAAGCCGAGCTTTCGCAAATTTTTAATTGGTATCCTGAAGATTTTGGGAAAGGCAAAAGCGGATTAATCAAGTTTATTAACCAATATAGAGATGAACCGCTAAGTAGTAGCACAAAAATTAGTTATTACCCTTATGATTGGAGCCTGAATATAGCTGCGCCATTAATAATTGATAGCCCGGGTGTTAAAAGCCCAATTTTTGATATTAAGCCTATTAAAGCAGGTAAGCAACGTTTTTACACCTCAGCACTTTACAAAGCAGGCGAGTTTGAAGTGAATTTATTTAATAACCTATTCACAGAAAAATCGAAAAAGGCGGTTGTAGATTCAAATGGCGTTTTTCAAGGCTACGAAAAAAGGAAATTTACCGACCGAACTACTTTTAATTCAACATTTATACAATTAATGTTTGGTGTAACCCCACGCATTAATATTGGTTTAGATTCACGATTTAGAACCGTAAGTTATAATGCCAGTAGTAGTGATGACCCATTAGGTGTATTTAAGTTTGAAAACAACCCCGTTGATTCAACATTTAGTTATTCGCGAGTTGCCTTTTCTGCATTAGGGCCACGTGTTAAATACATACCATTTAAAAAGTATGGCAACATATCCGTTCAACACACATTGTATTTTCCTACTGTTAAAAATTCGGAAGCTGGGAATATTGGAGAAAAAGGTTGGATTGATTGGAAGGGTTTAACCCTATGGAATCAAATGTATTACGACCAAGCTATTGGCGACAAGTTTGCCATTTTTGCGGAGGTTGATTTATTGCTTGAAAATTTTAGTACTGCATGGGGCAATGATGAAGCTGGCTGGCAGTTTAGCACTCCAGTAACAATTATTCCAAGTTACTTCCCTAACAATTCGCTTGTATTTTATGGCTTAATTGGTTCTGCACCACAATGGTGGGTAGCTAAAGATGTTAATAATCCAGTTCAAAAAAACACATTAAGCTATAACCCTTTTAACCAATACGGTCTAGGTTTTAAATACTTGATTACAAAAAACTGGCAGTTAGAGTTATTATATACTGAGTTTTTTAACGCCAAACCAACCGTAGCTCGAACCTTTAACTTTGGTATCCGCTACATTGGTAAAAAGTAATGTGGTATTAAACATTTACATTTAAAGCAAGCCATAAGTTTTTAATTTAATTTTACATTATGGGCGAGCCGAAAATAGACCACTATACCTACGAAGCATATCTTGAAATTGAAAAGGATAGCCTTGAAAAAGTAGAATTTTGGAATGGACAAATTCACTTTATGGCTGGTGGAACTATTAACCATGGGGTTGTTGACACTAATTTGGCTATCAGCATAGGAAATGCTTTAAACAATAAAAACTGTCGTGTTTATAATGCCGACGTTAAACTTTACATCCAAAAGCATAACTGCTATTTTTACCCTGATTTACAAATTGTTTGTGGAAAAATTGAAACGTCTAAAAAAGAAAAAGAAGCCATTATTAATCCAACAGTAGTTTTTGAGGTATTATCCGATACTACCGAAGCCGTTGACCGTGGGCGCAAATTCAGCTTCTATCGCTCAATACCCTCTTTAAAAGAATATGTAATTATTGACCCCCGCACTTATTTAGTAGAAGTGTTTACTAAAAGAGAAGGGAATCATATTTTACAAATTAAAACTTACGAAACTTTAAAAGAATCAATGGAACTTGAAAGCCTTGGCATCCAAATTCCATTATCTGCTATTTATCAAGATGTAGTTTTTGAAGAAACCGCAGGCTAGTAGCTTTAAAAAATATCTGTCCATCCATATAGTTTACTAGAATTTTAGATGGATGGACAGATACTCAACCTCAATACATTAATTATCAACTTATACATTTGTAACAACTCTTATCAACTTCATTTCTTCATTATAAAGTTCTAACGAAAAACCTATGTCAAATTTGGTTAGAATTTCAACAAACTGGTCAAAACAAGACACATCTATTGAACAACTAATTAAAACCTCTCCTTCGCCTACAACTTCAAACTCTGCCCATTCCCCTTCAATTTCATAATTATCAAAAGCACTTTTTCTAACGCTCCAACCAATATCATAAAATTTTTGGGCAAGCTCAAGTTTAGAATGCTTAGAGTTTATTACACCACTTGCATTATTAGTATCAGGAATTGAATATTTTTCTGAATCTAATTGAAACCCCTTCGTTCCACTTGAAGTAAATAGGGTCATACTGTTTTAAATTTCACTTTAGAACCTACTCTGGAACAAAATACACATCCCTTAAATTGCGGTATTCCATTGCGTTTTGAGGGTAATTCCTAACATCGGCTTGTAACAAGCGTACATCTTTCGGGTAAAATAGATACAACATAGGTGCATCGTCCGTTGCTACTTTATCAGCCTGTTCATACAATTTATTACGCTCGGCATCATCAACCGTACGCAAAGCTTTTTCGTATAAAGCATCGTACTCCTTACTAGTGTAACGGGTTGAATTTAAATAACTTTTTTCTTCCATTGTTGCTGGTATATGCTTGCTCCACAATAAACTCAAAAAGTTTTCAGGGTCTGGATAATCAGCAATCCAGCCTGCACGCCAAAACTCGGCACGGCTCGTTTCAACTGCCTCTAAATGTTGAGCAAAAGGCATTTTTGTAATTTCAACTTTTACATTCAAGTTTTCATCAATCATTTTTTGAATCGCCTCAGCAATTTGCTCATTACGTTTACCACCACTGTTTATTTGAAGCGTTAATTTATCCAAACCTTTGCCATTAGGATAGCCTGCTTCTGCCAATAATTCACGTGCTTTTTTGGGGTTAAAATTATAGGCCTTAACATTTTTAATATCAAAATCAGCATAAGCTGGCGGTACAATTCCGTGCGCAGGAATACCAGCCCCTTTAACCGTATAATCCACAATTTTTTGACGGTCAATAGCATAGTTAAAAGCTTGGCGCAACTTTTTATTATTAAACAAATCGCCTCGGGTTTTAAAGCCGTAATACTGTATTGTCATCGACACCACTTCTTGAAACTGAAACTGTTTATAATCACCTAAAAGATTACCTTGCCTATCAACTATTTCGTCCGTCATTTCAAGCGGTAAACGATACACCATATCCAAGCCACCTTTTTTAAACTCCATCAACTCCGATTTTTGGTCGCCAATAAACGTAAAGCTTATTCCATCTAAATAAGGTAATTGATTACCTGCATCATCTTTACCCCAGTAATTTTGATTTTTTGCTAATAAAACCGCATCATTTTCACGCACTTTTTTAATTTGAAAAGGGCCTGTACCTACCGTTTTAATACGCATTTCAACGCCATATTTATCAACTGCTTCTTTAGGATAAATGTAGAAAAACGGTAACGCAGCAATATTTAAAAATCCAGAAAACGAACTTGTCAACTCAATCTCAATTGTATTATCACCTACTAAACGGATGCCTTCAACACCGCCTTTTAAAACCGTTCCAGCCTTGGTGGCTTCATAATGTGCTTTTGCGCCCTTAATGCGCTCTTTCACAAAATTATAGCCTTGATTATTTACATCGTAAGTACAAAGCCGTTGATAGCAGTACATTACATCTTGAGCTGTCATTTCGCGCCCTTTACCATCTGCAAAACATGGGTCGTCATGAAATTTAACGCCTTTACGAATTTTAAAACGATAAATAGTTGCGTCTTCATTCACCTCCCAACTTTCGGCAAGCATTGGTTTTATGGTTAAATCCTTTTGATCAAAACCAACCAAGCTTTCATAAATTTGATTACTAACCCGATGCCCACCAACTTCCGTAATATTTAAAGGATAAAGGCTACGCAAAAATTCGGTTTCGTTCATTTTAAAAATGCCACCATAATATTTACCGCCAGTCGCTTCTTTTAATCCGCTAGCACTTGAACCTGAATCACTTTTAGGCTCGTTTCCACAAGCTATTAAAAACAGTAAACAAAATATCACTATTATATGTCTCATTTTCTATAAAGTTTAACAAGCTAAAAGTACGGATTCGCTTGGAAACAATACAATTGGCATTACAATGTAAATGGTTTTTTATACCATCCAAAATCTAATTTCTATTATCTAAATATCTACACCCTACATTTTCATCTGCATATAAACAGGGCAATGATCAGAATGATAAGCCTCACTAAAAATAGCAGCACCCGTTAATCTTTCCTTTAAAGGGTTTGTGGCAGAACAATAATCAATCCTCCAGCCCTTGTTATTAGCACGGGCATTAGCACGATAACTCCACCAACTATAATGATGTGGTTCCTTATTAAAATGCCTAAAAACATCAATAAATCCATTTTCAAACAATTTGTCCATCCATTCTCGCTCCTCAGGTTTAAACCCAGATGTATTTTTATTACTAACTGGATTATGAATGTCTATTGCTTTATTACAAATATTATAATCACCACAAAGAATTAAGTTGGGTTTTTCTTTAATTAAAGCTTGTAGGTAATCATAAATATCATCTAAAAATTCCATTTTAAATGCCTGCCTAACATCGCCCGAACTACCCGATGGAAAATAAGCTGAAATAATAGACAAGTCTTTATAATCCATTCGCATAATGCGCCCCTCACTATCGTATTTGGGCTTGCCCATACCAATTTCAACATGGTCGGGCTTTAGTTTAGTTAATATTGCCGTTCCTGAATAGCCTTTTTTTTCCGCAGGGTTCCAATAACAATGATAACCTAGTTCCTCAAACTCACCAACATCAAATTGCTCAGGGTTCGCTTTAATTTCTTGAAAACAAACAATATCAAGCGGATTTTCCCTTAACCAATCCACTAATCCTTTGCGCATGGCGGCTCTAATCCCATTAATATTATAACTGGCAATATTCAACTTATCCATTACCCAAAGGAAACAAAAAAAGGGGAGTTTTTAATCCAAAATCTATTTTCTAAAGCCAAAAGCTTTTTACTAGTTAAACGCACTCATCGTCCGTTGCGGACCAATGGTGGCATAACTAATTACTAAATCTGCTGATTTTTTAATGAGTGGTTGTAAGTCAGCAAATTCTTCATCGCTCCATTCTCCTAAAACAAAATTTATTTGTTTACCCTTGCCAAAGTTATCACCAATGCCAAAACGTAGGCGGCTGTACTTGCCCGTTCCTAGAAGTTCATTAATGTTTTTTAATCCATTATGCCCGCCATCACTACCTTTAGTTCGCAACCTTAATTTACCATAAGGGATGGCTAAATCATCAACAATTACTAAAATATTTTCAAGTGGAATTTTATGCTCGTTCATCCAATAACGAACGGCTTTTCCGCTTAAATTCATAAAAGTAGTTGGCTTTATCAAATAAAAATTTCGGCTTTTAAACCTAAAATGAGCTTTGTACGCCAAACGTACCTCTTCCCATTTAGCCTCTTTTTGCTCCGCCAAATAATCAACCACATCAAAGCCTATATTATGCCGAGTACCCTCGTACTTAGCACCAATATTACCCAAACCAACAATTAAATAATTCATTTTACTCTAAATAACAAAAAAAGGTCAAAACCGATTGGCTCCGACCTTTTTGAACAATTTTTATTGCTAAAGTTTATTATTCCTCTGTAGCTTCTGAAGCTTGCTTTGAACGTAACGAACGAGGAATTTCAATTGAAACCATTGGTGTTTGTAAAGAGCTCATTATTTCTAAATCGCCTAAATCTAACTCCTTAACTTTCATTGATTTTCCTAACTCAAGGTTGGTAACATCAACTTTAATTTCCGAAACCAAATCTTTTGGTAATGCTTTAACACGAAGCTTACGCATTTGTGCTAATAATTTACCACCAGCTTTAACACCAGAGGCTAAACCCTCAAAACGTAAAGGCAAGTCAACAACAACCTTTTTATCGTCAACCAACTCAATAAAATCCAAATGCAACAAATCATCGCTTACCGGATGAAATTGTAAATCTTTTAATACGCATTTGTAGTTTTGTCCTTCTACCTGCAACTCAACTACGTTAAAATCTGGCGTATAAACAACAGGCTTAAAACTTTTTGTAGGTGCAAAAAAGTGAACATTATTTTCGCCACCATACAAAACGCAAGGTATTTGCCCTTCGTTTCGTAAAGTTTTTGTTGATTTACGACCTAAATCTGCTCTTTTTGTTGCTTCAATTGTAATCGTGTTCATTTTGAACTATATTTTAAATAAATAATTTACTAATTGAATTGTACTCATTAACACAATTAATTGCATTGGCAAACAACTGTGCAACCGACAATACTTTTATTTTATCGCATCCCGCTTTTATAGGTATAGTGTTGCAAACCACTAGCTCCTTTAACTGCGAGTTTTCAATACGCTCATAGGCTTTGCCCGACATTACCGGATGCGTACACATAGCCCTAACGCTTAATGCCCCTTTTGCCATAATTTCATTAGCCGCCGTACAAAGTGTATTGGCAGTATCTACTATATCATCTATAATAATTACATGCCGCCCACTAACATCGCCAATAACCCGTAAGTCTGCAATTTCGTTTGCTCGTTTTCGGTGCTTATCGCAAATAACAATATCTGCATCAAACTTTTTTGCAAAGTTTCTTACCCTTTTTGAGCTACCAACATCGGGTGCAGCAAACAAAACATTATCAATTTGCAAACTTTCAATGTAAGGTACAAAAACCGCCGAGTTGTCCAAATGGTCAACAGGAATATCAAAAAAACCTTGAATTTGCGGTGCATGCAAATCCATGGTCATCACTCTATCGGCACCTGCCGCTTCTAAAATGTTGGCTACCAGCTTTGCCCCTATTGATACGCGTGGCTTATCCTTTCTATCTTGGCGCGAAAAACCAAAATAAGGAATAACTGCCACCACATAATCCGCCGAAGCACGCTTTGCGGCATCCATCATCATCATCAGCTCCATTAAATTATCAATTGGCGCAAATGTCGATTGAATGAAAAAAACTAACCCTCCTCTTACCGATTCAAGAATATTTGGTTGATACTCTCCATCGCTAAAACGTTCAAATACCATTTCACCCAAAGGTTGCCCGTAAAACTGGGCAATTTCTTCTGCAAGAAAACGTGTAGCTTCGCCTGCAAATAACTGTACTTTTGTATTTAATGGCATCCTAACTTATTAGGGGGTGCAAAATTAAATAATTTTTACACATTTTTCATTGAAATTTTAAGCCTTTCGCCATTAAGTTTGTATAATAAGGGAATTTTATAGTTATGAGCAACCCAATTACCATACAATTTACGTTTGAAGATGAAACAAACGAAATACAAGGCGACGCACAAACCCCCATTTTAGAAAACATCCTTTCGGCGGGCTTTGAAGTGCCCTACTCCTGCCAAGCAGGAGCTTGTTGCAGTTGCCAAGCCCTTATTAAAAGTGGTGAAACGACCACTGAAAATATGGATTTACTAAGCGATGATGAACTTGACGAAGGTTTCCGCCTAACTTGCCAAGCCATTGTTACAAGCGAAAAGGTAGTGGTTGATTATGATGCCGTGTGATTAGCAAGTTATCATTACTAAATCACCCCACTATACTCATTAAACACAAAGAACACCTCTTGTGCATTTAGGGTATAAAAACAAGAAAAGCGTCATTCTGAACTTGTCTGCGCCGGCAGCCCGGTCAGAATCTATTTGGGTTGTTTTAAAGTAAAATTTTTAGTATTTCAGTTCAAAAAAATTCCAAACCTTTCATTTCAATCTCCAAATGCACAACGGGTAAAGAATAATTTATTCACTACGGATTTTTAAACCGATGTGTTTTAAAAATAGATTCATTTAACTCTTCATCATTATAGTTATAGGTTGAAAGTAAGTTTAAACCAAACTCATTACTTTCAAGATACAATCTTAAAGAAGGTTTATCAAAGTAATATTTTTTCACCAGCTTGGCTTGGGCATTATTAACAATTACCTCCTCATAACGGCCCATCGTTTCATCTGCAATTATGGTATGCAAGCCATCATAAGCATAATATCCCATATCAAAAAATATTGAATCAGTTTGATTGGTTAAAAAGCCATAAAAACCATGTTCAATAAAGTCGGGTAAATATAACTCCCAATCTTCAGGGGTCTCCAAAGTAAAATAGGTGGCATCAATGGTCTTAGTGAAGTTATAGGGGTTATTATTTGTTTCATCCCTATCACAACTTGCTATTAATACCAAAATGGCTAATAGTATAAATGTTCTCATTGTTTTACAATTTTAAAACTTACAATTTCATCATCAAACCTTAGGTTCAATAAGTAAACACCATTGGGCAAAAGCTCAGTATTAAAATCATTCTTTCCTTTATTAACGTTTTGCTTTAAAACAATATTTCCATTAATATCATAAATTAAAACTTTTCCTAGTTTAAATTGACTTTGTAAAGTCAAATGCTCGGTAAATGGGTTAGGGTAAACGTTAAAATTGCCATCTAAAATCAACGCTTCAGTATCTTTATCAGGTAGGGTTTTGTAGTTGTAGTTTTGATTAGCTTTTAAAACAACTGCCCTTGTATAATTGCCTGTTGAATTTGTACGGGTGGATAATATTTGGTCGGGCAAGCCTACAAATGGTTTTACCGTTTCATAGGTATTATCATCATGTAACTCCCAATTAGCATAAAAGTTTTCAAAAGCATCGATTACATAGCCTACATTACTATACCAGTTTTGATTTAACGGTGGATCTTCAAAATCAAAATCAGCTGTCCTACACCTATTATAGCGCTCAAAAAAGATTTCTAAATTTAAATCATTATCGTAATTACCATAGATCAGAGTATTACTCGAATTCAACCAACCATATGTTTGCGACCATCCATCTTGGATATATTCAACCCATTGGTTTAAAGAATTATTGAATATCAAGAATCCTGCAATAATCTGATAATTGATGAAATATAACTCATCTGGACTGTTTGTATTGGTAAAATTCCCAGTTAAAATTTTCGTATTGCTATCAAGCGCATATTCAGGATGTAAAAACCCATCTCCATTGTTATCCCATAATACTTCAAAAGTATAAGTAATTGAATTAAAATCTAAAAGCATTGCCCAACCACTTGCATTATCAATCATTAAAATTTCATCACTACCATCATCTGTAAAATCGCCAAAAACAAATTCATTGTCGCTGCCAATAGTCCACCACCCTACCGTGCCAGTGCCATTGTTTTTCCATAGGAGATCAACTAGGTTTTTTTCATAGTTATAACTTAAAGCGGCCGCCCAAACATTGTTAGGCGAAACTGTAAACAACTCATCCTTCCCATCTCCATCAAAGTCCGCAGCAAAATAACGGTCGTCGGCTGATAATATCCAGCCATGTATTAGACCATTGCCCATATTGCTCCATTCATGCCGCCAATCGAAATCTACACCACAATCGTAATCCAATAAAGTTGCCCAACCATTGTTTTGTGCTACTGCCCAAATTTCATCGTCTCCAGTACCAGTAAAATCCCCGATAACCCGCTTATCACTTGGGTCTAAATGCCAAGTCCCTATCCATTGTCCGTTCCTGTCATTACTCCATGTTTTCATCCAATCAGAAGATACAGCAATAGTGGTATTACCATCCAAGCAACTATTAAAATTACTTAAATGATCAATAACCGTATTTCTTGTTTTCTCGTGAGGTACTAAAGCTCTAGGATTTGGCGGAGAATAACCTCTACACATTATGGGATTTATCGGTTCATTGTAAGGTGCAACATTGTAAGCACAATCGATTTGAGGATCTAAATGTTTTGCTCCAAATAAATGGGTAACTTCATGGGTTAGGGTGATATATGTTTGGTAATAATCTTTTACAATAGCATAAGTCCAATCAGGGTATTGGCAAATAGAATTGTACCCATTTTCACCTGGTGTTGATGAAATTCCTGCAATTCTACCATAAACTGGGTTATTGTTAATTTCTAGATTTCTACCATAAAACATAATAGCTAAATCTCTATTTACAATAGAAAAGTTGTTAAACCAAAAGCCCCTAAAAGCTGAGTTAACAATATCTGAAGGACCAGCGGTTGTGCTATATGGGTCTTCTGTTAATCCAGAGGTATTAAAATGCTGAAATGTAATGCTAATAATAGTGTTAAAGTTGGCGGAGTAAATCCCCTCCATTAAGTTAAAGGCGGTAAGTATTTCTAAGGTTGCTAAATCAATATCAAATCCTTTGTTTTCATAATACTCATAATCTGCATCAGTAGCTATTTCAAGTATAAATGGGCTACATTGTGGGGCGGTTGGGTCTGTTGGTTCAGGTACAACAATTGTTTCGTCATAATTCGTTATATCATCTACTTCACAAGCTATAATAGCATTTGAGTCTCCTAAATTGTAAAAAATTACTTGGTTACAATCAGTAGTGTTTTCCACTTCAGGTTTTATTATTGGTTTACTGATGTTAGGCTTACTCTTTGCTTTTGTATTACCATTGAATAAACCAATATTAGTATTGTTTCTCAATTTTCTTGTTAAGGCACAAACAGTTTCAAACATAATCCAATCTCCAGTTTCTGAATCGTACATATATCCTGTAAATATTTCGTTGGAAATTGTCCCCCTAAATATGTTTTCAGGCTTATCGTTTACAAAACCCTTAAATGTTCTAACATCGGTATAATGTTCTGTAGCTATCTCTCTTTTTTCATAAACAATTTCTTCGCCACCACTTATTGCTCTAACATATTCTGGGCTTCTCAAATCATTTCGTTGTAAAGTTATTTTGTAAGGTCTTTCTCCAAGCACTAAATCAAAAACAATCGAATATGGGTTATTATCAATGTACTCATTTAAATCATTAATTGGTAAGGCATAAACATCAAAACTGCTAATTTCAGTTGATATTCTTTTAGTTTCAATAGGGTTAAGTTTAACTTTTAATGCGTTAAACGTTGGTGTTTTAATGGGTCTTTGATACTTTGTGAACCCTTGATTTTGGATAGTTGGTTTTTGTGCAAAAACAGTGAAAGTTATTGCTAGAAGCATTAAGGAAAAGAGTTTTAAATTTTTCATGATTTATGACATTTTTTGTACTACTATATCAAATAAACCATTGAAATGTTACCGATAAAATTTAATAAAATCACTTAAAAGCCACTAACCATTCTATTTGCCTTTAAACAAGCCCAAACATCCTCTAATTCTATTAAATCCAACATTCCCCTATATATCGTTATATATTCCAATTTACTCTAGTTAAACCCCTATTTATAGTATAAATACCCATAATACACCCTAAAAAGTGCATTTTCTATAACACGCCTAAGGTTTCGTCGCACACCCAAAGGTTATAACAATCAAATAATCAATAAGTAAACAAAAAAGCAGTTAAACACTAAGCTACTTTCTAAAAAAAGGGCACATTTCTTAACAAATGAATTAACTTGCCAAAGGGTTACAAACCTTAAACAAGTTACTTCAAATTCTACCACATCAAAGGTTGAAACTTAAAATCACCATCACTATTTAATTGAAAGGCGGGCAACGGAAATTTAAAACTATTTAAAGCACCTAATAAAGTTTTTGCCCATTGTTTTTTAACAGGAATTTTTGTTAAATCAATATCCATACTTAAATAAAATTGTCGCTTTTGTTTCACATCACTTCCATCAAAAACAGTCCCATTTTCAAGTGCCCATTTATTCTCAAAACCGCCAAAAACATCGGTTATCCCATAACCTAAAGACAATTGCAACCAATCGGGAATATTAGATTCTTCGTTAAACAAACGAACTGGGTTAAAACTTAACCAATAGGTTTGCCCATTGTAATCTTTTAATATTCGCTCGCTAAAACTTGTTCCGTATAAATTAGCAGCTCGTTCCTTATAAATTTCAGGATATTGATTGTAATCTACCTTATGGGTTGAGTATTTCCATTGAAAAATTTGATCGCCCCAAATCAATTCTTGGGCAGTATAAAAACCTACCCCAATAGTATTGGCTACAAGGTCGCCAGGGCTTGCACCCCAACGTTTACTAAAACCATCTAACACTTCAATAGTGGCTTGAAAACTCCAGCCTAAAATACTGCCAACAATTAACGATTTTCGATTACTTAAACCAGTCCATCGGTACAAATTATGGCTGATATTGGTTTCAACGTAAGCCGTCCAAATATGCCCAACTTTATCATGCTGCAACCATTCTTTATTATCATTATAAAAATGAAATTTTGTTTGCTCGTGCTGGCTATACCACGCTTGATTTAAACCAACAACAACAGCACTATAGGCCAAGCCACCGCCAACCGAAACCCCTACAATTCGAGTTTTATTTAACTCAGGGGGAACATCAAAAAAAGATAAATCACGCTTTTTTTGCGCATTAATTTCACCTGTAAAAAGTAGGGCAATTACAGCCAATGTAGCTATAAATGCTCTTTTCATTTTTTAGTTTAAAATAGTTTGCTCAACTGCCGCCAAAATAGCCTCGGTAGCAGGCTTATCTGTACCCTCTGCATAAACACGAAGCACAGGCTCCGTACCACTTGGGCGTATCATAACCCAATCATTTTCATTTAAAAAGAACTTAAAGCCATCAATAGTTTCTACCCTATCAACATTATAATTACCAAAACTTTGATACTTACCATCCTTACAATTCTGAATAATTGATTGCTTCAACTCTTCAGTTAATCGTAAATCGTTGCGTTGGTAATAAAAGCTACCAACAACATCATAAACCTCTTGAATTAACTCACTCATTAACTTGCCCGTTTTTGCCATCATTTCAAAAATGATTAAGCCCATCCAAATGCCGTCACGTTCAGGAATAAAGCCTTTAGCAGCAATTCCACCTGATTCTTCTCCGCCCAGCAAAACATCCTCCTTAACCATAATGCCGCAAATGTATTTAAAGCCCACCTTGGTTACTTGGTAAGGCAAGCCATACAAATCGCACATTTTTTTAACCCGATTAGTAACCGAAAAAGCGTTGACTACCTTACCCGTCATCCCCTTATACTTATGTAAATAATGTACAATTAGAAGGATTAGATGATGTGCATCAACAAAACTCCCATTTTCATCATACATACCAATTCGGTCTGCATCGCCATCGTTGGCCAAACCTACATGAAGGTTAGCATTGTTTTTAATTAGGCTTGAAAACTCTAATAAATTTTTATGCAATGGCTCTGGCGCCTGCCCCATAAACGAAGGGTTCATTTCGCAATGCAAAGTGGTTGCATTGGGGATAATTTGCTTAAAAATATTTTGCCCTGCTCCATACATGGCATCATAAGCAATATTAAAATTGGCATTTCTAATCGCCTCTAAATCAAAAGCTTTTTCAACTGCCTCAAGATAAAGCGGATTTAAATCCACATGCTCCAATAAGCCTTCAGCTTCATAATCAACAATACTTTTGCTTGGAATAGTAGCCGCATCAGGAATTAAAGCTTCCACCTCATCAATCACATCAGGCGTTGATGGCCCTCCATCGGGGCTTTTAAGTTTATAACCATTATAACTTGGCGGATTATGGCTTGCCGTAATAACAACCCCCTGCCCACACTGATAATGGTGCGCCGCCAACGAAATCATTGGGGTAGTAGTAATACCTGTTCCTAAAATTACATTAATACCATTTTCGCAAAGCACTTTGGCCGCCACTTCGGCAAACATTCGCCCACCAAATCGGCAATCGTGCCCGATAACTACTTTTTTATTTTTATTGTTTTGATTAATCCAATCGGCGGTTGCCTTGGCTACCCTTGCTACATTATCAGTTGTGTATTCTTTGGCGATTATGGCTCGCCAGCCGTCAGTTCCAAATTTTATATTTACCATATAGGATGATTAATTTAAGCTTTGCAAATTTCGTAAAAATTATTTTAGCCTTACAAAAATCTACTTTGCAATTCGGGAGTTGGCAACCAGCAACTTTCTTGCTTACCAAACCACTTATACCGATTATTGGCAACCCAACTATAAACTGCATTTCTAATAAAAGGGGGTACAATAATAAAAGCATAAAACAGCGAAAAAATACCACCCAACTTCTTAGCAATATTTAGCGCAGCTGAGGATTTAATGTATAATTTGTTTCCATCTGCCAAAATAAAAGAGGTGAAATTTTCAGTTGATAAATTATGCTTTTTTAAAATAGCTTGCCCCGTTTCAGATTGCAGGGATGCGAATAAAAAGATTTTTTTAGCATCGTGTTTAATAACAAATTGCACCACACCATTGCATAAGTTGCAAACTCCATCAAACAGGATTATTGGTTTTTTGGGCAATTGAGCCATTGGCTAATTTTGATAATATAACGTTAAAGCCCCTAGTATAGTTTCTTTAGTTTAGATGAACAAACAAAAAACATCGATTAAACTTGATTCATTTGCCGTAATAGCCTTCCTGAAATTTTAAGAAAATCTTGTTCAATAATAACGCCCACTAATTGCTTATCCTTTACAACAGGGATGCAGCCAATTTCATTTTTTTGCATTAAATCCAATGCTTCTTCAACTGTTGCTTCTGGGTTAATGGTAATTAAATCTTTAATCATCAACTCATTAGCCGAAACTATTTTTTTACTACTACGAATTTGGTTGGCCAAATAATAGCGCAATAATTGACGTGAGGTAATCATTCCTATTAGCTCTCCTTCAACATTTTCAACCATAATGTAGCGCAATTTTTGCGTATCCATCATATCGGCAACCAACTCAATAATATCATCTTTTTGTACGGTAAATAAATCCGTACTCATAAATTCTTCTACCGATAAAGCTGCTGGCTTCCATCCTCCTAAATCTTTAATATCGGCTAAATCCCATTTGCTCACAGGTTTTTCTTGTAATTGATTTTTTAAAGTAGCCGCAGTTATGGTAACTACAGCCTGTTCAACTTTCATTTCTTTTTTCAACTTGCTATAGGAATCCAGCATCCACTGGGCGGTGGTTTTACGAGTTTTAACCCTTTCCTCCAAAATGCCCATATATTTATCAATATCAGCTTGATTTACTTTTTTGTCCATTAAGCCCTCTCTCGCAATTGGCAATAATTCATTCAACAATAAATCTTGCGATGAATAAGTTTTTCCATTGACCCATTGGTAAGCCGTATCCAAACCATAGCGGCAAGCTTTTAAAAAGTTTGATTTTGCATCATCCCATTCCATCACTTTTGTAATATCAGAATAATGATTTGGCAAACCCACCATTAACCCTAACCAAAGGGCGGTATTCGCCATTTCGTCAACAACCGTTGGACCAGCAGGTAAAACTCTATTTTCAATTCGTAAATGTGGCTTACCGCCAGCAACGCCATAACAAGCCCTATTCCAACGATATACCGTTGAATTATGAACCTGTAAAGCGCCTAATTTTGGCATAGTTCCGCTTTCTAAAATTTTAAGCGAATCCTCATGTTCAGGTGTACTAAGCAGCACCCTAAAGCGCATAATATCTTCCTTATAAATTTCAAGGATACTTTTATTAACCCAATTGCTACCAAACATTACCCTTGCCGATTTTCGGCGTAAATGGCTATTGGTTTTTCGAGTATCTACCGATTGTTGAAAAAGGGCAATTCTCGTTTCTTTCCAAAGGCGGCGGCCAAAAAGCATTGGAGAACCTACCCCAACCGCTAAAGCTGGACCAGCAATGGCATTGGCAATATTATATTTTTGAACAAACTCATCTGGTGTAACCTGTAAATGAACCTGGAAACCTGTATTGCATGCCTCCATTAATGGCGAATCGTGCGAAATAATTAACTCCTCAATCCCACGAATCATGAACTTCATGTCATCACCACGAAGTTTTAATATTGAGTGCATCAAAGCTTTATAGCGATCAATGGGGGTAATGTTTTCCATTTCAACATCAAACTTGCGAATGGTAGGTAAAATACCCATCATAATTACCCTGCCACCTAATTGTTTTGCCGCCTGGCGAGCCTGCTCAAGTTTTCCTAAAATATCTTTTTCAAGAACATTTAAACAATCGCCTTCAAAAACAAGGGGTTCTAAATTACACTCCAAATTAAAGCGAGCTAATTCGGTTGTAAAAAGCTCATCATCAATCAACTTTAAAACCTCCAAATTTTTTGATAAAGGTTTATAATGTTGGTCAATTATATTAAATTCCTGCTCCGCACCAATACGGATAGGTTCTTTTTCAAAAACATCATCAAAAAGCATTTTTTCCATGGCACGGGTATCGCGCAAAACACTTTTAACAAAGGTTTGTATTTGCCTTTTTTTAGTAGGCAGTATCACATTTTGTTCGCCCATTTAACAAGATTTTTGGGCTTACCTATTTAATAGCCCTTATTTTAAGTAAATAGCAAACTAAATGTAATTAAAAAGATGCAAGAAATAAGCTTGTTTAAAGGATTATTTACCGAATAAAGCCTTGTTTTTTATTGCTTTATTTAAATATTTTGAATTAAAGAAAGATTTGATTAATTATGCGATAAACATCAAATTTTCTCATGAAAGAGGAATATAATATAAAAGGCACCTACACTGTAAACAATGGTGAAGAGAAAGAATTTGAAATTTGGTATGAGATTAATACTATAAATGGAGAAAATCACAACAAATTACTTGAACTAGCTAAAGATCCTTTTAAGCTTGTATTGGAAGGTGCAAAATATGGGATTACCGCCTATAAACGCCCAATACTTCTATTGCTTTTAGCTTTCCTTAGTGGAGCAATTGTTTTTTTCTTTGGTATGTATAAGTTTTTTGTTGTTGGTGCTGAACTTGTAAACCTCCTTTATATTTTAGTTAACATTGCAGCAAGTTCAATATTAATAGGATTTATGTTATTCAGCGCCTATAACTTTTTAATTCTCGATGTTATGCGAGTTATTAACAAAAACCTTAACCCGCTATATAAAAAATTATGCAGCATACTTATTGAAAAAATAGCCTTACTAATTGAGGGGGAAAACGTTGACTTAAATAAAGATTTAAAAACAACAGTTAACATCGCTTTAATAATTGATGAGTATTTTCAAAAAATACCTAAACTAATACGAAAAGGAGTTACATTATTACTAAAGCGAGTTCCTTTAATTGGTATGCTTACGGAACTAAAAGCCGAAATTTTAAACGATAAAGAAAAAGCAAGCACACTCCTTTTTACTGAAATTGATAGTTTTATTAATGAATCAATTTTCGGGAATTTGAAATCAGCATGGACTATGCAATGGCTTAAAACAATTACAATTACTTTTATAATTCAAATACTTATTATTATTACACGAATAGGATAAGCATAAACACTAATCATACTCAAAACGAAGATGTTTAACAGACGTACCATTATTTTGTAATTCTTTCAAAGAATCGATTCCGATTTCCATGTGTAGTTTCATGTAATTGCTTGATACATAAGCATCACTTGCACTTGTTTTAACCCCTTCAGGCACCATTGGCTGATCCGATACTAAAAGCAAAGCTCCGCATGGTAATTCATTATAAAAACCAACCGTAAAAATGGTAGCGGTTTCCATATCAATCGCCATTGCTCTAGTTTTTGTTAAACGCTTTTTAAAATCCTTATCATGTTCCCAAACACGGCGGTTAGTTGTAAAAACAGTACCAGTCCAATAATCTTTATTATACTGGCGGTTCATTACCGACGAAACCGATTTTTGTAAGCTAAATGCAGGTAAAGCAGGCACTTTTACGGGCATATAAGCGTCAGATGTACCTTCGGCTCTAATCGCTGCCAACGGAAGAATAAAATCGCCTAATTTATTTTTCTTTTTTAAACCGCCGCATTTACCTAAAAACAATACCGCCTTAGGGTCTTTAGCCGATAATAAATCCATTATAGTAGCAGCATTTGCACTACCCATTCCAAAATTAATAATGGTTATTCCATCGTGCGTGGCATTGGGCATTGCCTTATCTAAGCCATTTATCTTCGCCCCTGTTAACTCGCAAAACAAATTAACATAGCCTAAAAAGTTCACTAATATTATATAGTCGCCAAACTCATCAATTTCTAAACCTGTGTAACGTGGCAACCAATTTTCAACTATCTCTTCTTTTTTAATCATGCTGCAAATTTACTGAAACTCGTAACAACCCAAATCAGGTTCTCCATCTCTAGGTATGCCATCAAAATCTGTAGATATTGTACTTAATATCCCCGCATTTATTGCTGGGGCTTCATTATTTAAATGAAAATCTTCCTCAAATCTATCTACAAATAAAGTATCTGAACTGGCAGGATTTAAAATGCAATTTACATAAGCATTGTTACCTGCCGTATCTATTTCTGTTTTTAATAAACAGTGATTAAATGTGTAATTGATTGGCAAACCACCATCCTCTTCACTTAATATATCAAAAAATATTTCCTCATCTTCTGATCCGTGAATGATACAATTTTTATACTCAACTGTTAAATCATCACCCGAAAATAAAGTGCCACCTAAAGCGGCATAATTCGCCATTCGTAAAATAGGGTCGCGGTGCGAAATAGCCCCACCGCCATAGTTAACAATGGTGCAATGTTGAAAATCGTAAAGACCGCCTAATGCCAATTCAATATTATATAAGCTGCTATTGGTAAATTGGCAATTGGTGGCTTGTACCACACTCCGTAACCCCAAAATGTTACGGCTTAAACAGTTACTAATAATTGAGTTTTGGATGTTAAGTTGTGGTGGATTACCTGCCTGAATTTCAATTGTATCTTTTTTTGGCAAAAAACCGAGAAAAACACCATCGGTTGATTCATTAATATGCGTGTAATTCATATTTACTACCCCACCCCTTGCTACATAAATTCCATTCCATTGGGCAGGCAAATCATCAAAATAATCTTCTAATCTATCGCCCTCAAAAACAATCATGCTATCCAATTCTCCCTCCAAATTCAAAGTTCCTTGTACTTCAATGCAGGCTCCTGGGTGCATAAAAAAGCGTACACCTTCTTTTAATGTAAGGGTTGAGTTGGGGTTAACACGAAGTCGGTTGTAAACCAAATAAGGTCGGTCGTTTTCAAAAACTTCGATACCCTCAACGGCTTGATCATTAAAGTAATGCGCATTTTGCCCATAAGCCACTAGCTTAATCTGTTGCTCGTTACCATTGGTATTAAACATTATAGAATCAGTTACCAAAAAGGGTAAATCCTCTTGATTGGGATCAACCGTAACCTCAACAAAAACATAAAGGCTATCGTTACCTCCAATTTCAACATCGGTAGCCGTACTGCCAGGTGTACCATTTACATTAATACGAAACATGGAATTTTCGCCACCACCCAACTGGATGCTGCTTATTTTCAATGCTTTACGTTCAGTATTATAAATTTTAAAAAAACCTGTTGTTGAGCCAACAGTTGTAAAAACCGTATCAAAAGTTAAAGTATCAGCACTAAAACCTAATACTGCATCAGGATTATCAGTAAAATCATCGGGTTGGCAAGCAGTTACCCACAAACCAACAAATAACAATAGTAAAACACCTTTAAAGCTGAATTTCATATTAAGTACAAAAATGAGTACAAAACAGCAAACGACCAGCTTTTATGCTTATTGCTTGATAACTTTTTTAGTTAGGCTGTTTTTGCCATCGTTTATATTAACTAGATAAGTGGCATTTGGTAAATCGCTTAAATCAAAACTTGTATTTGATTGTGATTGCTTTGACATTACTACTCGCCCTTTTAAATCTTGGACATTAAGGGTTGCAACATCCGTTAAATCCATTTCAATATTTACCGTTCCCGATGTTATAGTTGGGTAAATTTGAATTTCTGAACCATTTGCATTTGTAAGCGATAAACAAACTACAACACTAAATAAAATGGGTTCTGACAATAAAAAGCAGCCTTCTAAATCAGCAACTAAACCAGAAGCTGGAGGATTTTCTAAATCATCAAAGGAAAGTGCATACAATTGATAATTACCATCGCTTAGAGGATCCAAATCAATTTCATTACTCCCTTGAGGTTCTATTAAAATATTCGTGCTAGTTTCATCAGTAACCATAAATACGATACCGAAGCCATCACCTGCATTTTCAATATTAACTTCCATTGTCTCGCATCTTCCGAAATTATTATCCTCTATACTAATTTCAGGTTGCAAGCTAACCGCACAAGTTTCTTCAATGTTAATAAAATACTCGCCTTGTGCGCCACCATAACCATCAACCATTAAGGTATAAACTTGCCCTTCAATTGATTGAAAAGAGGTTTGAGAATTCCAACTTGTAGCCATATCCTCGTTACACGCCACTAGCTCGCCCTCACAATCACCTTCAAAAATCATGATTTGAGAATCTTCCATTGGATCATCAAAGTTTGCCCCCGTTGTATCAACGGTAACGGTTAAGTTATCGCCTGTACCCATAAATTTGTAATAAACGGTTGATTGTAATCCATCACTACCATAAAAACAAGCAGGTTCAAACACATCATTTTCGCCCTCTAGTGCATTAATGTTATTATGATTATCGTTATAACCGTACTCTAATTGAATGGCACCCTCGCATTCGTCATTAACTGGTGGAGCGCAAAGGTTGGCCAAATTCACGTTTACTTCACTCAAATCAGCTTCAAAAACATCATAACATTCGCCATCTTCAGTACCTTCTAATTCCAATTGAAAAAGGATGTCTAAATCAAGGTCGGCTTGAGTAAAGTGTAAAACATACAATTCAGATTCATCAAATTGGGCTTCAATTTCTGTTATTTCATTACCCTCTAAATCAGTAACATATCCTGCATTAACAATAATTTCCATTGCTTGGCTTGAACTAAATGCAAAAAAGGGAGCAACAATTTCTTCTGGCCCATTACAGGTAAAATCGGGTTCTTGTTCAAAGCCAAATCCAAAATCTGCCCACTGAATTGAGGTAAAACAACCTGATTCAACCTCAAGGCAAAAATTCCCCTCGGTACCATTCCACCCATCAACTATTAATATATACTCTTGCCCGGGCTCACTTAAAAAGCCAACAATAGCGGCATAGGGGGCATCTTCAATTTCATAGGCATCATCATTGCAAGCTACTAGCTCACCATTACAACCAGTATAAACGGCAAATTGTGTATCGTCATTGGCAACGCCATCCGTACAAAAAGGATCGGTAATAATTTCCATATACTCGCCAGTGCCAACAAACGAAAAATAAACCGTGCTTTCATAAGCTTCATCAACATAGCAGTTATCAGGAAAATCAGTTTCAGTAGCCGAACCATTGGCATTTGAAAAAGGACCATTACTACCAATTTCAAGTGGTATTGGGTTGTCGCATTCATCGTTTATAGGAAATTGACAATAATCAATAACACTGCCTATCCAACTTAAATTAAGTTGGCGAGTACCATTGCAATTAGGATCGTTAGTACTTGTAACTGTAAAATTAACAACACCTGAAGATGCGTTAAAATCAGCTTGATTGATAACGACTGCGTCTAAATAATCGCCATCGTCAATATTATTAATAGTAGTGTTTGAGTTACCTGTTGATTCAAAATAACCAACATCCACTGATATGTTAAAAGTGGGTTCAGAAACTGAAAACACACCAATAGCCACGGTTATTGCCCCCAATTCGGGCTCGCAATCAACAATTGGGCTACCCGTTACTTCAACATTTAACTCATCAAGCCAAACTACCTGCCCACACGAGCAATAATCAGCATAAGAATTTTCAATTTCAATATCACTTAACTGAGTTGTTAGAGTTCCTGTACAATTAGGGTCGGCTGGGCTAGTCATTGTAATGGTAATTTGCCCGCCTGAAGCCGCAATATCATCATCATCAAGCTGAACATAGTTAACAAAACCAGCATCAACTTCATCCAAAAAAACAGTACCTACCGAACTTGTAACAGTATAGCTTTCATCTAAATCAGAAAAAGTGGCAAAAGGTAATAAAATAACATTGTTGGGCACCGAAATTGGGAAGGCAGGGTCGTAACCACAAATAGGTACTGGTGTTGATGAAGTATTTAAGCTATAAAAATCAGCCCATTCAACGGCAAAAGTACATGCACAATCCGTTGGGCAATTTTGATAGCTTTCTGTGCCTTCGCAAAGCATATTACCACAAGTTTGGCAATTACCATCATCCACCACTGCACATGGATTGTAATTATCAGCATTAGGATCTGTACAACCCTCAATTGGCGCACCTGCAGTTAAAACCACTTCATATTCAGTATCTAAATTGGTGCAACCTAAGGCATCATCGCCTGCCAAACCATCATTAGGGTAGGTTTGAGGGATAACAGCACAACCTTCGCTATCCGTAATTTCAAACCAACCGCCATTCCAACCATCTCCCCAGTCGTCATATACGATAAAGGTAAATTGCTGGTTCAAATCAACACAAATTTGTACGCTTTCATCTTGCCCTGTATAATAACCACATTCAACACTCGCAATAACTTCTCCCCCATCTAAATAAGCAACCGTCCAGCTATTTTCATCAGGATACTGGCTTTCGCTTGAGTTAATGGTTATGTTGTACTCCACCTCACCAAATGAGCATTGTGCAACAGCACTATAAGTAAATAGGAATAAGACAATTAAGTAAAGGTTTTTCATATTGGCTGATTTTACCTAAAAGTTACGAAATAATACAATAAAAAAAGGTACTGTTATAGTATGCAAGTAAAACAGGGAAAATATTTTTTATTTTTGCTTTTCTAAGGAAGGGCAATTTCAATGGTTCTATCCTGTGTAGCCTTGTAATTTTTTACAGGGC